>Ga0208953_1000141_pt1 | contig 73333 bp, 62 predicted proteins | sample RifOxyB2_FD_184033 | JGI IMG/M metagenome (GOLD analysis project Ga0208953, IMG submission 184033) | Groundwater microbial communities from Rifle, Colorado - Rifle Oxygen_injection B2 (SPAdes) | ecosystem: Environmental > Aquatic > Deep subsurface > Groundwater | place: USA: Rifle, Colorado...
CTATCCCGCTCAACCCAAAAGCCAGGTCAAATTCGCCAAAATACAATTTTTGGAGTTTTCTTAAAGACCAATTCCAGACTGGTTTACCGACGGAAAACAAAAAAACAACTTACTTTCAATTTCTTAGTTACAGATAAAGTGAAATTTCATTGAAAAGATAGCGAAATACTAATGCAAGATCATTTTTATAAAAGGTGGCTATTTTGGCAATTGAAATTATTAAAATTAGTCGATTGTACTATGCACCTCACCAGTTGCGGGGAAGTCTAATTGCTAGTTTACCCCAACGCAAACAGTCTTCAGGCTCAACTTGGTATCCTTTCTATGTTGAATACAAGGATAGCCAAGGAGCAGTGCAAGAAACTCATATTCGAGATTATGATAGCATCTACTTTAAAGATCCGTTTAGTCGCCAAGCTGCTGATCATCTTGCTCTAATTCTTAGGGCACGAAGTGGAGATGATAGTGCCCAGACAATTTTAAAAAATCAAGTTGTGGCTAATCGTCAGGCTTATGAAAGGTTTGATCCAGCTAAATTAGATTTTGGTACTAGCAGAGCTCACTTGATTGCCCCTACAGATCCTGGGGACTTATCTTTAGACGACTTGGGGACTAAAGGGTTAAGTTTACTTGAAGATGCTAGGCGTGGTCTACCTGTGCCGGTATTTTGTTTAATAAAACCTTTAGGTGATAGTCTCTTGCAGGATGGAAGAAGATTTTCTAGTGCAGGGAGAAGGCCTGATAACGTTCCCAATGTAGAAACTAGAAGATTCAGATCTGCAAGAATGGGGCAAATTGCCTCATCAAGCTTTAATCCTTTAGATTGTATTCTAGCTGATGCTGTCTCTGTTTTAGAACAGTTATCAGGCAAAAAGTATGGTGATCCAGAAAATCCCTTAGGCCTTTCCATGCGAGCTTGTTTGCCAGATAATTTGCCGGGCATGTTGCCCACATATTTAAATTTAGGCGCAATGACCAGTGTGTTGCCTGGCTTAATCGCTAGATACGGGAAAGCAGGTGCTTATGATATCAGGAGCAATTATTTGGCAACTTTATTGACGGAAACTTATCCTCATTTGTTTGCGGATAGAATTGCTGCGCTTTTTGCTGCAAATTTATCCCAGCCAGCAGAAAAATATGAAGCAATGGTTGCGTTGGAGGCAATGAGACAATCTGTTAGTCATCTTGCTTTTAGTGATCCAGCTTATTGTCTGCGATATTTGTTTAAAAGGGCTTATGCTGATATGAAAGCGAAACATGATACGATTGCGGCCTTGGCTCGCAGACCTTTTGTTGCGCCAATAATTATTCTTCAAGAAATGATTGTAGGGAAATTAGCGCATGATTCTTTTTCAGCCGTCTTGTATAGTCGTGATCCTAATGGAGGGAAGTCCCGTTTGGTAGAATATGCCCCTGGTCGTTTTGGTGAGGAAATCATGACAGCCCATGCTCAAAGAGACTCAATCCCTTATGGGATTGGTGCAAGTCAAATAGCGGGGAGTTTGCTAACCCTAGCACATTTTGAGCCGGCTATTGGAGTTACAGAAAGAGCTACTGCAGGGCCGGTCGCTTTTGAGTTAACGGTCGAACAAGGCATGTTAGCGGTTTTGCAACGTAATAGTGCTGCTTTATCCGGCTTTGCAGCTTTAAGGTCTGGGTTAGATATGTTGGGACATGGTGATATTAAGAGAAAAGATCTTTTGAGAATTGTTAGGCCGTTTCATTTAAGACAACTATTTGCTAGTCGGATTCCAGATATATATAAACTCATGCCAGTCGCAAAAGGGACTGCTGTTTTGCCCTGTGGTGATGTGAGTGGTGAAGTATATTTTTCTAAAGAAAAAGCCTTAGCAGCAAGAAGTGAAGGGAAAAGGGTTATTTTGGTTCAAGCTGATTTTGTGCCAGGTGACGCTGAAACAATGAAAGAAATGTCTGGCCTAGTCAGTTTAACGGATTTTGCTATTCATTTAACAGAGATTGCGCGGCGTTATGGGATTGTTTCTTTAGTCGGTTTGAATGGCCAAAATACCCCTCCCAAGGTGGTTGATGGTCAATTAGTTATTTTTACCCAAGAAGGTGAGATTACTATTAAAGAAGGGGACAGTGTGGTTCTTTCTAGTCAAACAGGAGGGATTTATTTAGGGAAAGTTGATGTTATGCCCTCGCCCCTTAATATGGTTTTAAGAGGGCTTTCAAGGCCAGAGGAGCTTTCTGGTGATGATTCTATAATCTGGCAAGCCTTTACTGATTTTATTAAAGAAATTAAGGAGATTCTAAGTTGCGAAATAACAGATGCTAGTGATTTGGCTGACTTAGCTAGTATCTTTTTGTTCATAGAAGATAAAGCAGCTGCTATCCAATTTGTTGATGGTTGGGTTCATACTCACTGGAATGAAGTATTGAGTTTCTTTGCTGAGACAAGGATTGGGCAACATGCGGCCAGGTTAAATCTATTTGATTTGTTACGGTTTAGTAACCGGCTGAGACTAATTCGTAAAATGGCCAGGAACCCTGAATTAAGAAGTGTAGGGACATTTATGTTGGGCCGATTGTTGTTGGTTTATCGTGAGACTTATGGGAGAGGATCTTATGAGGCCTTAATGGCTGAGTTTGCAGAAAATTTTGGGTCAGAAGCAAGGGATGAGATGTCAAGGGTTGTAGCCCAGGCAGGTGAATATTTGGGATTTTCTCGAGTTGATCGGGCAACAGAAGGAGAGCACCCTTCAAAAGAAGCTAAGGCTGACTTGGGTGCACCAAAAAATGAAGGGATTTATAAAACAAATCGCTTTGGTAGTACGACTTTGGAGAAGGCCTTACGTAATAACTTTGGAGATGAAGCTGTGGATGCAATGAGTGATGCTGACGTGAAGGTTTGGAAGGATGGTTGGAGTCAAGAAGTTGATCCCTCTCATAAGGCAAGAAAGGGAATAGAGGCAATTATGAAAAAAAAAGGTTGGTCTTAATAAATGTCGCCTACACTTTTTGAACTCAAAACCACCCTAGGCCAAGCCTTGAGCCGGCGGCCGAGTCCCCGTTCATATGACCTAGCAGCTAGAGCAGGCTTGGTTCATGCCTTACATTATAATGATGGAGTAAGCAGGGCTCAGCGTTTTGGTTCGCTGGATGAGGTTAAAGCCCACTTGCAAAAAACCACAGTAGCTGCAGAGCGTTGCGTTGTCTTTTGGGTCCGCCATCCAGCTACCACTTACAGTGAAATCGGTAAGGCAGCCGGCTCTGCTCATGATATCGGTTTAAGTGAAACCGGAGAAACACAATTACCTTTATTAGCTAGGGCCTTAGAAGGGATTAATTTTGATCGACTTTATTCCAGCAGATTAAGACGTAGCATTGAAGCAGCTGATTTTTTGGCGGCTACACTTGGACTATCTCGTTCTGAACTGCCAGGCATAGAAGAGATTGATTATGGCAACTGGTCTGGCAAGGTTTTGCGCAGAGAAAAGGGCGGGGATGCCTCTATCGAAGCAACAGACCCGACTGGCTTTCGTTTGTTCAAAGAACAACCACATCTGTGGAATGCGCCTGAAGCAGAAACTTTCTGGCAAGCTAAAGAACGAATTGAAGCTGGAGTAGCAAAAATTGTTGAGCAAGGGTTAGGTAAAGTTGTTTTAGTGGTTGGCCATGGCTGGTCAATTAATAGTGCGTTAGCTTCTGCTTATGGAGTCCATATTGCGCACATGAAAAAGTTTCCGCTTTCAGCGCCAACAGCAATTAATGTGATTGAATATTCTCGCAGCCAAACTGATAATCGTTTGTGGTTGTGGGCGGATTCGAGTCATTTGCCAGGACAGCAAACGAGTGTGAAGGAGTATGGTTAAAAACTATCTTGACCGAGCTTATAAAGAATTTAAAATAAAGTGAAATTTCTTGAAAAAGGTGTCGAGGAAGAAGTGGAAGATATTACTATTAAGTAAAGGAGATTATTGAAATGGTTAGTGTATTACAAGCAAGAATGCCGATTGGTAAAAAAATTGATCGTGTGGCAACAAAGAAATTAACTCATGTGGTTGATTGGATGGCCAAACATAGTTTGGGCGGATTGGCGGTAACAGCATCTACTTTAACTGGGCTACTTGCTATGGGGGTTGGTTATGATTCCTGGGAAGCAGGTTCTTCCCTTCATGCAGTTGCGGAACAACGAGGCTATGATAATTATATGGGGTTGATGAATGCATACTCTAGTGTAGATGTATCATATTTGTCTGGTCAATTAGCAGTTAAAGAAGGGGCATTTTTAGAACGGGCTCATGTTATTGCTATTCATAAACTAGTTTCTTTTCACGCCGCTTTTATTTCTTCTCTTTTGAGTTTGCCTGATACTGTTTCCGGTAAAGCAGAAACCTTGAAATTTGTTTTCTTAAGTGCTGAAACTGCTATTTCCACGGCGATGACCTATTTATCCTGGCACGCTGGTATTGCGATTCACGAAATGGGGCACTATTTAACTGCGGTTAAATTAACCGCTTTAAACGATGGTTCACGTAAAGCGGCTGAAGCAGTGGTCAAACAAAAAGGGATCAGGGGGGTTGCTGGTAGGCTGGCTTGGTATACCAGAATGTTTGTTCAGATTCCTTGGGGTAAATTTGAAGGGGTAAAAAAAGAGGGAGGAAACTTTTCTCCTGATGCCCCTTATAATTTAGCTGTTGCGGCAGCAGGTCCTGTTTGGAGTGGGATTATGGCAGCTGTTGCTTTACCTGTTGCGGCGCTAAGTATTGGTTTGGGACTATATTTTGGTAGTGAAGCAGCAATTTTGGTCGGTAGATTTTTCTTGGCCCCAGGTTGTGTTGGTTTGTGCGATCGCTTTTTAGCCGATCGTGGTAAAGTGGCAGAATTTAAGGCTCGAGAAGCTGCTGCTAAAGAAGCCAGTGCTTCTGTTAGTCGTGAAGTTCGAGAAATTGTTGAGAGTTTAAAAGCTGTTAAAGCAAAATTAATTGGAACAAGGATGAAAGCTATTACTCTTCCTGATGGATCGGTTGTTTCTGCCCCTTGGCAATGGCGAAACTGTGCGATGGGGGGTTGTCACACAGAAAAGGAATATCCAGAGAGCAATATTAGTATGCAAGAAGGGATGTTTATTCCTTTATCAGCAAAATCATATGAAGAAGCCCAGGAAATGACAGTTAAATTGCAAACTAGACTAAAACAGATAATTGAAAATGCTACTGGTGGTAGGGTGATGGGCATTGGTTTGGAGGGTGGCTTGGCCCCTTATGTTGAAAAAGCCGAAGGCGATCTCGTTCCGGAGCAAAGGGTTTGGCGCATGATGAAGCAGGCTATTGAGGAATGTGGTTATGTTCCTGGAGAAGATGTAGCGATTGCCCTTGATCCGGCTGCTTCAGAATTAGAAAATGCCTACAGAACAGAGTTTGAAAAACCAGATTCCGTTGGTATGTACTTGTTTTGGAGAGATGGGGCGAAAGTTGTGATGAGTCGCGAAGAAGTTTTGGATCTTTATAAAACGGCCATTGAAAGAGATGGAGTGCCAATTGTATCAATTGAAGACGGCTTTGGCGAAAGAGACCACGAAGGTTGGGCATTATTGATGAGAAGACTCGGCGACAAGATTTTAGTTATTGGAGATGACCTGGTTACTACCAAGGATAGCAATATTGAAAAATGTGCCAAAGAGGGCATTATGAATGCCACTTTGATTAAGGCTAACCAGATTGGAACTATCTCCGAAACTATTTTGGCGATGCTAACTTCATTGGCCTATAAATGTGAATGTGTTGTTTCTCACCGTTCTAAATCGCCCAACGATTCTCTGGAAGCAGAATTTGCTGCAGCTTTTAACACTGTTGGTATGAAGGCTGGTGGTGGATCAAATACTGAACGTTTGCAAAAATATGGTCGTATCGTCCAAATCTTAGCTTTAGCCCAAGCTAGACCTGAAAGAGTGATGACACCAGGGGAGAAGACTGAAGTTTTAAGGCTGATGCAGAAATTATTAGTGGAATTAACTGGTAGGGAAGATGTTGAGTTGAAATCTGATCTTGATATCGACAAAATAAAACAATTGTTTAACAGAATGTATTCTATCGAAGCAGTGTTGGCTAACGAGGCTTCAACTAATGCCGGTATTCCAACTGTTGAAGTTACCTTGATGTTAGATTGCACAGGCACAATCCGTTATACAGGGGCAACTCCACTCGGAACCTCTGCCGGAGAAGACGAAGCTATCCATTTGGTTGATTCAGTTATTAGACCTAGTTCTTTAACTGAAGTACGTCCAGACATGTTTACTACAACAGCAGATGGAACGCTGCGCTTCAAAAAGCAAGTTAAACGAGGAGCAGTTGAACATGATGCTGACTTGTTAGCACTTTGGTCTAGAGCTCACCGTTTTGGTGGTAAAGGGTGTTTAACTGCAGTAGCCAATGTGGAACAGATTATCTCTAAGGCCTTTGAAGGAAAATTGGTTACCTCCTTGGGAGGCGTTACCGATGTTGATACTATCTTATTATCATTAGAAAGAGATCAGGCGCTAGCTGATGGAGCCCTAGCTGCTGATGCTGATTATGAACAACAAGTGCATGTGATGCAGAGAAAGGGGCATTTGGGCATGAATGCTATTCTTTCTACTTCACTTGCCTTAGGTCGTGCTATTGCTGCAAGCCAAGGTAAGGAATTATGGCAACTTATTCGTGAACGTGGTTCAGAAACTATGGCTCGTTTTATTGCTTCTAATACTACAGAGGTAGAGAAGAGGGATTGGCGGACAAATTTAGTTAATATGTCCTTGCAGAAACTTATTGCTGAAATGCAAACAGTTGCCAAGCAATTTAGTGCTGATGAAAGACAGGTTTTTGAAGCACTGAGAGCAGAAATGCCTATTTATCGGGTTCCTGAAGGAGTGGCAACTAGGTATTTATTTGCTTCACCAAAAATTGTAAGCCAACTACAAAAGGCTGATCAGGAAAAACTTACAGCCTTAGGCCAACTTTTTAAACCAGAAGGTTCAGTGACCTTTGATGTTGAAATTCGTGATGGCAAATCTTTCTTAAGGGTTAGAGAAGGGTCTAAACGAGGCTTGGGAGAAAGTTATCTATCCAGGGCTGAGAGTAAAGGTGATGGAAGAGAATTTAGTGAAGGGCGTGATGCCAAGGCCCAAACAATTATCGATGGAACAGTTTTTGTCGATGATCTTGCTGAAATTCGTCCCAATGTTACTGAGTTTGCAGGTAAACGCATTGTTTGTATTCCCCATCGCACCGGAGACAAGGGAACAATCACTGTGTTAATTGGAGAATTTAATGAATCACTGCCTGTTGATCAAAAACTGGCTATACTTGATCAATATTATGATGCGGTTAAACGGTACACTTATGGAAGACATGATAAAACACCAGAGATCAGACAAGCGATCAGAGACGTTCTTGGTGCCCTTTCAATCAGGCATGCCTTTGAGCGCAATGCTCAGCATGTTTATAAGGAACATATTTTACCAATCTTGCAAGAACGAGACCTAGCTTAATCAATAATCTTTAAGGAGGCATAAAAATGCTAAAAGATTTTCGTTGCAAATTTTGTCATCGGTTGTTGGGTAAAATTGGTGAGGGGAGCAAGATTGAAATTAAGTGCCCCAAGTGCAAAACCATGAACCTTTATCAAGACGAAACAGTTATAGTTTACGAAATTCCGGAAAACAATGTTACCCGCAAGATTCTGCAGCGTGGTGTAGTGGAATATGGGGTAGTGGAAAACTAGTTTCTATTGGCGATCTGTTTATTTAACCAGGCAAAAATCTTGAGCGGGTTATCTGTCCGACATAATCTGCGTTTTGAGGAATATCTGTTGGTAAAAGATTAGGATTTTCCCCATACCGATCTCCCATAAAGCCCTTTTCGACCTTGGTAAAAGGAAGTTTTTGCTCAGCGAAAAATTTATTTTCCTGATAGAATTCGACCCCCTTGTTGTAGAACTTCTCCAAATCAGCAAAAGCATCTTTGCAGATAACCTGAATGGCTGTTTCAGGAAATCGATAGGTTTCTGACCAAAGAGCGGTCCAACCGGATTCAATCTTCTTTAAATAATCAATCAGTTTTTGGCTGACTACGTAATAGTCCGATTCAATATGGATGATTTTATCAAAAGAATATTTTTGGGCAAGCTTTACTGAAAAGGTGAAACTTCTCCACCAACCAGGATAGGTTAGCAGTGCTGTTCTGCCTAGATTATCACGAAAGTGGATCATGTTTAAACTGCTCTCCAATGTATCAGGCAAGGGCCCTTCGGCCTTAATAACTTTTAATTTTGGATCAAGGTCAGTGATCTTACTGCCATCATCAATCAGCAAAAGCTGTTCTGCTCCCAACTCATTTATTTTAGGATAATAGTAGTTGATCCAGTTTTGATATCTTTGCGGATCATTGTCTGTATAAGAAGTACAAAAGATTAAAGTTTTCATGGGAGTAAAGATCCCATCAGTTTGACTATAAAATAAAGCAGCCAGAAAATAATCGCAAACTGGGCAAGGTCCATGATCATAAGCACGGGGACTTGCCATTTGCCGTAGTGCTTCCTGAAAAAATAGTTTCTACTCTTGCGCCAGAGATAGGCTCCGCGGAGAGAAGTTTTTAAGTCTTTCCATTGTTTGAAACTCTTGCCTTGATAGTGAACGATTTGAGCTTGAGGGGTAAAGAAGATTTTCCAGCCAGCCTTTTTGATTCGATAACACAAATCGACTTCGTCATACCAGAAAATAATATTTTCATCAAAAGCCCCGATTTTTTCTAAAATTTCTTTTCTTATTAACATAGCAGCGCCCATGATCTGATCAACATCCCTAACATCATCATGCTGCCACCAGGTCATCATGTGTTTGCCGAAAAGTCGGTTCTTGGGTAATAATCCGTCCAGGAATAATGTTGTGTATAGTTGAGTCTCTAGGGTAGGAAAGGTGCGGCAGGAGTGTTGTAGGCTCTGATCAGCGTTTAAGAGCCTAGGTCCTAATGCTCCACAGTCTGCGTGTTCTTCCATAAACTTAACCATAGTGGTCAGGGCTCCAGGCAAAACTTCTGTATCTGGATTTAAGATTAAGACATATTTACCCTGGGATTGTTCAATTGCTAAATTGTTGGCTTTGGTAAAACCAAGGTTTTCTTTGTTGGCAATTAACTTTACCTGAGGGAATTTTTCAGTGACCATGGCTTGAGAACCATCGGAAGATGCATTATCAGAGACAAAAACTTCAATATTTAAACCATCTTTGTTAGCGAAAATTGAAGTTAGGCTGGCCTCAAGAAGTTTCTTGACGTTCCAGTTGACGATGATTATTGAAAGATCAGTCATTGTAAACCCTTTTTTCCTCGCGTAGCAGAGCCTCTTAGGCTCTGCTTTTTGGCACCCCTAAGAGGGGTGCCTACGCGGAGTTTAATGTTTCCGTTGCGCCGCTCAAATAAAAATACTGTTCTAAGATATGTTGCCAAAACTTTGATTTGGGGGCCTGCTTTTCAATATATTTGAGCAACCAATGGTTATGATGAATTACCCAGTGAACCCCCAGGGCAATGGGGTTTAAACCCAAAAAGAGTTTAATTTGTAAGTTAGGATGTTTTTTATAAAAGATTCTGGCTGATTTACCCATTTTAAACATAATGTTAACAAAGTTTTCTTTGGACACAGGATGGATATGATGGTTAAGAGCAGTTGGCAGAAAACGAAGTGTTACGCCCATTTTGTGGAGACGATAACCTAATTCAATATCTTCCCAACCATATTCTTTGAAGTTTTCATCAAACAGACCTGCTTTGATAATAAGTTCTTTTCTAATTGAGAGACTACCAGTTAAAAAATATGACCAACTAATCTTTTGCAATGGTTTAAACCTAGTAGGTAATTCAGTGTCAGTAACGTGTTCGCTCCTAAGCCTAATAGTTTGGCCGGCTAAGGCAGTGTCTTTAAATTTTCTTTGGGTAGTAACGTGTTGTTCCACCCAATCCATTTCCGGAATTATATCGCCATCAGTCAAAAGAATGAATTCTCCCCGTGCTTCACGAATAGCTCGGTTGCGGGCATTAACTTTGCCCTGGTTTTCTTGTCTAATATAGTCTAATCGACAGGTAGGTTTTAAATCTTCGACCATTCGGTCGGTGCCGTCTGTGGACATGCTGTCAACTAGGATGATTTCGTACTTATCAGCAGCATAGGTTTGCTTAAAGCAAGCTTCCAGCGTGCGTTTTAAGATGTCTTTTTGATTATAAGTGCCGATTATAATACTTGCTTCTATCATATGCCCTTCCCCCCATCAACGTTTAACTTTCCTCCCCCTCTCCCAGAGGGCGAGGGGGTTATTAGAATAATGATTCTTGAAAGGCCTTTTCGTATTGGGCCAAAATATCTTGGTCAGGCTTAAAGCCTCTCACCATCACAGTTGCATTAGTAGTATAGATGCCGGATAGCAGGTTCGCAAGCCGAGTGGTTAAGAGGGCTTTTTGGCCAAGATGATGGAAGATTAAGATGTTTTCGATTTCTATTAACTTTAACAAGTATCTAATTCCCTTAACTTGTTCTGCCGGCTGTAGAACGCAGTGGTAACCTTTTTGCTCTAATTTTTGCAATAGGGCTTGAGCCTGAGCTTGGTTGGCTTGATCGTAGACAACTAAAACATTGAAAACCAGCTTGTGCCAGTCTTCAATGGTCTGACTTTGATTGTTTCTTAGCTGTTCAACCGCTGTGATGATTTTATCTACCGTTAGTTTATCAGTACAATAACTTGACTGACATTTGCCTGGATCGCAATAAATTGGGCAGGCAGCTTCAGGGTGAGGGTAGATAATCTGGTGATTAGTTTTCCACGGTCCCCAGCGCACGGCCTTAACATTTTTGGCTAAGACCAGCATGACAACCGGGGTGCCAATAGCAGCAGCTAAATGGATTGGGCCGGTGTCAACGCCGATATAGATATTAAGTCTTTTAATTAAGGCGGTTAATTCTGCCAGCGAAGTCTTCTCGACCAGATTAATGGGTTTCTTTTTACAGAGAGTGTATATTTCTGCAGCTTTCTCTCTCTCTCTTGGGCCCCCAGTGATTATCACCTTGGCCCCATATTTTTCTTGCAAAGTATCACATAACTCTGCATAGCCCTTTGAATCCCATTTACGGCTAGCCCCACAACCAGGATGAATGCCTACCAGCCAATCAGAGTCAGTAATGCCTAGTTCTGATAAGCGGATTTTAAATTGATTAATTACTTCAGGAGGGACAAAAATGTTTAAGCGTGGGTCATTGCTGTTAACACCAATTTTTTTAAGCAGCTCAAGATGAAAGTCGACCATGTGTTTGGTGTAATCTTTATATTGTAAAGTAGTTCCTAGATTGTAGAAAGGCCTGAGCATAATTCTCGATTTGTCCCCGATGCGATAGGGGATCCCGGCCAGTAACATCATTAAAGGGTAGCGATAGTCAAAACTGTAAAAATCAATAGCCAGATCAAACTTTTTAGCCTTGATTCGCCTGACGTAATTTAAATAGTCCTTTAGATTGTTGATTTTTTTATCACGAATATCATCAAGAATGACTTCGTCGATATCGGGATGGACTTTAACCAGATCTGAGGTGTACTTTTGCACCAAGATGGCAATATGGGCTTGGGGAAAATGCTGGCGCAGGGCATGAATTGCTGGGGTAATCAAAACAAGATCGCCAATTGCGTCTGGCCGCAAAATCAGGATCTTTTTAATTTTATCTTTGGATATGTTCATAGCAGATGTTTAAACTTTTCTAGGATTTCTTTGTCTTTGAGCCGATATAGTTTCTTGAGCCTTTTTCTTCTTTTAATAACTTGGCCTAACTTTAGGAGTGCCCCTAAAAAAGCTCGCCACTCTATCGGATTAGGATTAATTAGTTTAACAGTTATGGCTTCTAAGATCATCAGCAGGACGAGCCCGGGATCGGTAAAGTTTTTCCAGCGGAATAGATATTGATTACGCATATTGATTTTTTTAATTTGATTGCTCTTGCTAACACTTTTAATTGTTGTCCCGTGCAAATGATAAACTGTGCTTAATGGCTCATAAATTACTCTAAAACCACGTTTCCAGGCCTGATAGCTAAGATCAAGATCTTCAGAGTAATATGGTTTATAGAGCTCGTCAAATCCACCTAGTTCAACAAATTTATCTTTATCAACCAGCAGGGCAGCTCCACAGGCATAAAGGATTTCTAGGGGATAGTTGTATTGTTTAGTGGTGCCGATTTTTAAAATTAAATTGGATCCTCTTAACTTGGCAGTGGTGATAGCTTCATCAAAATAATTTTCTGCCGGGATAAGGATTCTGGGGGAAACAGCAAAAACATCTCGACTGCTGAAATGTTTGAGTAGTGGCTCAATAAATTCAGGGGTGACTTTAACATCAGTGTTTAAAAAGAGAATTTTTGAGTATTGAGCTAGTTTTGCACCTGTGTTGCAGGCGTGGGCAAAACCACTATTTTTAGCTAAGCGGACAACTTCTGTCTTATCTTGATTGATTTGGAGGATTTTTTCGCTACAATCGTCAACAATAATGATTTCGTAATCAATTTTAGCTTCTTTGAGGCTTTGGTTTAAATGGGGCAAATTGTCATTTAATAGTTTTGCTCCGTTATAAGCAGGAATTACGACAGATAGGCTTAAAGACACTTTTTTGCCTCGTTTTGGGTGATAGCAATAAAACTTTGCAGACATTTTTCTGTTTGCTGGGTGACTTGTTCTAAAATCTTTGGGGCCTGATCAAGGCTGGCTAAGGCTTCACTCCATTCTTCAGGAGATTCTCCCCAGGCAATCCCATTAAAGCCGAATTCAGCATTTTCCAGATCGCTTCTTTTTCTAAAACCATCTGGAATCATGACTACGGGACAACCGCAAAGGGTTGCTTCGGTGGTTAAAGCGGTTAAGTTGTCATAACTGATTAGTTTTTTACAGCGCCGCAGCATTTGGCCTAACTTGACCGGGTTGCTTGGTTTTGTCATGGTGATAATGTTTTTCTTGGGATAACCGGGGACAGCCGGATGCTTGCCGAAATAGACCAGATAGTCAATATCTCTCTTAACTTTATCATCACGGTAAAAAATATCAGTTCTTATGGCTGGGATAGTTAGGATCCTATCTTCTGTCATCCCTGGTTGCAGGAGGTGTTTCCCGTAACAGAAAAGGATTTCTGCCTGATCATAGGTCTTCTCTCCTCCTAATAGTCCGGGATTATTTAATATATACCGGGCAACAGTTTTGGCTCCTAGCGGATTGCCCGCAACAATTTCAGGATAAACAACAATAGCACCTAGTTTGATTAGTTTTTGAGCTTTTCTTTTTGATATCCTAGGGACCCTCCATTTGGGGTTAGTCTTGTTTATGTAGATAAAGGTCCTTTGGCCAGCTTTATTTAAAAGATAAGCTAACTTATGCAAAACACGAATACCGGCAGAGCGATGAAAATATGGTGGGGCCCAGATAATATAGGGTTTTCCGGATTGTGGTGGTTGATGAGTTTTTTTAGTCCATGGCCATAAAAACATTATGTTAGTGTCCCCACAATAAAATGGCTGATTTTTTCTATTGCCCCAGCTTCCCCCATGTGTTCTTGTCCAACTTTGGCCATTTCTTCCATCCTTTGAGGATTACGTAGGAGTTCCCAGACAGAGGCTGCAACACAAAGTGGTTGCCGGTCTGTTACTAATTCAAGGGCTTCACCCAAGAGCTGTTTTTGGGCTTCGGCAAACTTTATATTGTATTGTGAACCACGACCATAGAAAGAAACAAGAGGGATTCCAGATCCTGCAGCTTGTTCATTGCCAGTTCCGGACAGGCCGACAATCAAATTTGCTTGAGTCAGAACTTCGGCAAAGGTTTTCTTTTCTATGTAAGTTGGAACGCTATCCAAAGTTGTGGCGGTTATAAAGTTGATTTCATGGCCTTGGGGTTTCATTTTAATGATTTCTCTTGCTACCTCAGCAAAATCTTCCATGTTAACCTTGGCATCGTCTCTTGTCCCCGGGAGAAATCCTATAATAGTTACTCCTTCATTCCTCATTCTTAATTCTTCATTTTTTATTCCCCCCATCGCGTCCATCAATGGATTGCCCACATACTCAGCAGACTTAACCTTGATGCCATGATTTTGCAGGTCTTGCTCAGTAGCTTTATCGCGTACAAAAACTTTTTTAGCATAACTTTGCAAAAGTTGTTTTTCCCAGGGAGTGTAATTAAAACCAAACCATTTATAGTAGCTGGATTTGTTAACGCCCACAAAGATGAAGGGACACTTTGTGATCAGGGCGCCAATTATTGGGACAATATCGCCAATGGCAATAACAAGATCAAATTGTCCCTTTAAATTTCTTAAAACTTTAAAATTTCTTAAAGTGCTGCCGATTAAGCCTGAGAGAATATCTTTAAATAAAAACCAGGTATTACGCAGCGAAAACCCGCCGCTAGGCAGCTTCTTCCTAGCCCCAAGGATTTTTACGTTTAAGCCTTCAAAGACTTTGCCTTCGCCGACTAAAGGGAAAACAGAGATATCCGTTTGGCCCGACAATGAAATTGCCTGCCTTGCCGGCAGGCAGGTCGATTCCTTTAACTTCTTAATTATTTCTGCAGCAACTAAGTCTTCTCCGTGACCGTTACTGATAAAGAGGAGTTTTTTCATCGAAAAGTTCTCCGAAATTTATAAACCATGTAAAGTGATTGAAAAAGGGCCTTGAGGTTTAATTTTGTTTCTCCTTGGGTTCGGTCAATAAAGACAATGGGGATTTCGCCGATTTTATAGCCTTTGAGGTGAACCTTGTAGAGGACTTCCGAAACAATCCATTGGCCGGTTGAGATCATGGAATCCAAGCCAATATTTTCCAAGACTTCTCTCTTAAAACAACGAAAACCGGAGGTCGGATCTTTGACTTTTACTCCCAGCATTAATTTAATATAGCTTTGAGCAAATAGGGTGGTAATTTGTCTGATCAAGCTGCGTTCAATATCTTTTCCTCCCGGAACATGGCGGGAACCAAGGACTACATCGTACTCTGCCATTGCTTTTAACATCGAGGGAATATACTTGGGTTGATGGGAGAGGTCGGCATCCATTTCAATAATATAATCAGCCCCTTCGTTTAGGGCAAACTTAAAGCCATCAATCCCTGCAGAGCCACGACCGCGACCTTTCATTCTGCGCAGTACTTTTGTCCCTGGGATCTCTTGAGCAACGCGCCAGGTCTCGTCAGGGGAGTTATCATCAACCACAACAGGGGTTAAATCTGGGATGTTTAAAGAATTTATCTGTTCGAGTAACTTAGAGATATTCTCAGCTTCATTATAAGTAGGAATAATGACGTACGTTTTGGGCATAATTAATTATAACAGTTTAATGTAAAACTATCAGCTCACCTTGCTTAGTAAACACAGGCAACTTAGTTGTCAAATTATTAAACTGCTCTTTAGTCACGAAACAATAACCTTTTTTGCTGCGGACAAATTCATACAAGTCAGCTTTGGTAAGTAAAAATCTAACAGTTTTCTTGTTGTAATAGACGACACTAGGTCGATTGCCAACTTCCCAGGCAGCGATCTGATCTTCTGCTTGTAAAACCGTGCTTACTTTTTTAGCGAGATCTTTAGTTGCTTTATAGCCCTCAACAACTGGCAGGGTCTGAAAAACAAGGGAGGCAATAATAGCAAAAGAAATTACCGCATAAAGAAAAAATGACCAAAGGTATTTTTTACTAAAATATAAAATGAAAGAGGTTAAACCACCAACGACTAAAATTGCTTCCAGGGTTAAAATATTAACGCTTAATTGTTCGTAATAGCCAGGATAGTTTCGTCCCAAAATAATCAAGGCAATAACGATTAAGCCAACAACAAGAGAAAAACCAATTTGAGCAATGGTCATACCTAAGCGTAATTCCTTTTGCTTGGCTCCTAAGAAATCATCCCATAATTTAGCAATAGTGATAGCTAAGAAAGGATAAAGTGGTAAGACATAACCCGGGAGTTTTGTCTTGGCAATGGAAAAAACAATAAAAAGGGGCAAGATATGGCAAAGCATCAATAGCTCAGCCGGATTCCTGCTACTTTTCCAAGTTCTAAATAGTGACAGAGGCAAAAATTGTGACCAAGGGGCAAAGCCGAGTGGGATCATAATAAAATAGTAATACCAGGGGCCGGCATGCCCTGAGACTGCGCCTTCAAAGCGGGAAAGAAAGAGAAAGCCTAAGACGAATTCCGCAAAAACCTGACCATGGACTAGATAGTTGAGTAAATACCAGGGCAGGGCAATGAGTAGGAAGATTAAGGTTCCCAGCATGAGTTTCATTTCTTTGAAACGATAAAATTCTCGCTTGATAATTAGAAAGAGAAAAATTGTAAAAGCTGGCACAGCCGCGCCGATGATTCCTTTGGTAAGGGTTGCCAAAGCCATGGCTACGTAAGTGAGTAAATAGAGTTGTTTATGTTCTGAATTTCTGGCCAGATAGAAGAACAGTAAGGCAGAAGTCATGAAAAGGGTTAAAACAATATCCAGCTCAGCAATGCGTGATTGAACAATGAATTGCAGGGCAGTCATTACTATTAGGCCAGCGAAGAAACCGGTGCGTCGGTTATAAAAAGTTTTACCAAATAAATAGGTTACAACTACTGTTGATACCCCGCAGACAGCAGCAAAGAGCCTGATAGTTAATTCGTTAAGACCGAAAAGATAGCTTAGAAATGTAGCAACCCAGTAGTATAGAGGGGGTTTATCAAATATTATCTGGTCGTTGTAGTGCAGGGTGAGCCAGTTGCCGGTTAGACGCATTTGCTTAATAAATTCACCATAAGTTGATTCCACTGCGTCATAGAGGGAAAAATCTCCCAGTCTAAAAAAGAAGAGTATAAAAGCAAGGACGATTAAAACAATTAGCTCCCTATTTTTGATCTTTGATATTTGATCTTTGATATTCATCTTCCTTGCACCATCCTTTCTGTTTCATAACTGTTCCAAAACATGGCCCATTGTTCCGGGTTGGCTCTGATAAAATCTTCAAATGTTTTCATGATTTGATCTTCTGCCTGCTGTCGGTTTTCTTTTTTGATAATCAGGGGCGGGCAGATGGTTAATTCGTTCTTAGGTCCGTCTTTCTTGGCTAGACAAGGCAGCACGGCACAACCAGCCCTTTGGGCGAGGGTTAACCAGCCGGTTGCTACAGGAACATCGTGACCTAAAAACTTTCTGGTATCGTGGCGACTTTCTAATGCGCCTGTATCAGCCAATAAAATCACAAACTCATTTTCTTCTAATAACTTAAGAGCGGCTTGGTACATATCTTTTTCTAGAACATTGATTAGTTTGATGCCAGTAGCTTGGCGGCTTTGGTCGATAATTTTAAAAATCGGGTCTTGGGTGGAGCGCACAACACCGTTGATCTTATAACCCAGTTTGGTTAACGGTAAAACACAGAGCTCATAATTACCGGTGTGCATGGTTAAAATGATGACCCCCTTACCGTTGGCTAAAGCTTTGGTGATGTTTTCTAGGCCATTAACTTTAACTAGTGATTCCAGGTGTTTATTCTTTAAAAAAGGGAGACAGAGGATTTCAAAAACAGCATAAGCCGAATTGCTAATTAATTTCCTGGCAATTTTCTTGGCATCGCTGTCAGGTAAAACTTTTTTGATGTTTTGCCGGGCCATTTTGTTTAATGGGGTCATTTTAACTATAGCCTGGAGCAGCCAGGCGCTAGCGTACATGATGGTTAAGGCGAGCTTAGTTGGGAGGAGGAAGATTAGTCGGAAGATTAATTGCAGTAGCTTAATGAAAATTATCATTTATTTTTAAACTGGATCTCATAGAGATGTTTGTAGAGGCCGCCTTTTTGGATCAGCTCTTGATGGGTGCCAACTTCAGCAATTTTGCCTTCATCAATCACCACAATGCGATTGGCGTGTTCTACTGTGTAGAGTCGGTGGGCAACAATAAAAGAAGTGCGGCCTTTCATCAATTTGTCCAAGGCGTCTCTGATTAAACTTTCGGTTTCGGCGTCAAGGGAAGAGGTTGCTTCATCAAGAATCAAGATCCGCGGATCTCTTAAGATTGCGCGAGCAATAGCAATGCGTTGGCGTTCTCCCCCGGATAAACTGGAACCACGTTCGCCAACTTCGGAATCGTATTTTTGCGGCATTTTATTAATAAATAGGTGGGCATTGGCTAATGTAGCTGCAGTAATAATTTCTTCATCGGTGGCATTGGTTTTACCATAGGCAATATTGTCTTTAATGCTGCCGGTAAAAAGCGCCACTTCTTGAGGCACGACTGCCATTTGTCGGCGTAGTGATTCAATCTTAACTTTTTTAATATTTTTGCCATCAACAGAGATAGTTCCTGTAGCTGGATCATAGAATCTGAGCAGTAAACTCATCAAAGTGCTTTTGCCTGAGCCGGTGCGGCCAACCAAAGCAATTACTTCTCCAGGTTGAACCGCAAGATTAATATTTTCTAAGACCATTTTATTTTCATAAGCAAAAGAAATGTTTTTATATTCAACGTTACCTTGGACTCGTGGTAGTTCAACAGCATCTTGCGCATCTTGAATACTCGGTTGAATATCGGCAACTTCAAAGATTCTTTTTGTAGAAGCCATCCCTTGTTGGATCACACTATAGCTTCTGCTGAGGGTACTGCCAGGATCGGTCATGATCGCTAAGGCGGTGGCAAAAGAGATCAGTTGTGGCAGGGTTAAGTGGCCGTTAATAATTTCCATACCACCGTACCAGACAATGGCGACAACAGCAATTGTTTGTAGTAGTGCCACAACAGGGCTTTGAGTGGCTAAAATTTGCATAGCGCGCATGGTCAAGGTAAAGTTCTTTTCCGATTCACTAGCGAACTTAGCCTTTTCTTTGTTTTCCATGGTAAAAGCCTTAACCGTTCTGATTTGAGAAATTGTTTCGTGGAGATGAGACGTGATATCGGCGTTCTTTTGCTGGATCCCTTCGCTAATATCCCGGATCTCTTTGGCAAAGATACGGATAACTTGAACTATTAATGGTAAAGCAATCAGGGTTAGCAATGACAGTTTCCAATTTAACCAAAAAATATAACCCATTAGACCAATTAGCAAAAGGGTATGGGGTGCTAAGGTGGTAAAAACTGTAGTTAATGAAACCTGTAGGGTTGCAATGTCTGTCATTACGCGAGAGATTAGTTCTCCTGTATTCCATTGGCTAAAAAAATCAAGGGAATGATCTTGGATTTTTTCATAAAGGTTGATCCTGAGGTTTTTAATAACTTTTTGCACAATGAAAGCGGAAAGGTATTCCTGGCCATAGACGAAAGCCCCCTTAAGGAAAAACAGACCGATCATGCCCAGGGCAGCCAGGTTTAACATCAGAATACTTTTTTCTTCAATAACCTTAAAAACATAGCCAGCTAAAGGAGCAATGCACAGGGTTGTTCCTGTGACTGCAGCAGTACACAACGAGACCCCAATTAATTGGGCAATATAGGGACTAACAAATTTAAGTAGTTTAGCGTAGAGTTTCATTGGTCTGTTAATTTTATCATAATAATGTACTAAGGCGAAGGGCAAAGGATTATAAGAGTTCTTGTGCAACCTTGGCAGCAGCCCCGGGCTGGCCCATAGCGACAATCAACTCTTGTGACATCTTTAATCGTTTCGCGTGATTATTCAACAGGACCAAGGCTTTGTTGGCAACTTCTTGTTCATCAATGATCCCACGGATTTCTTCTACGACCTCTTTGCCTGCTTTAATATTAGGCAAAGCAAAAAATTGGGTGTTTTTGTTCATCATATCGGCCAGTTTTTGTTTAATCTTAGAGCCAAAGTAGGGGATACTACAGATATAGTGAGCAATTCCCTCTAAAGGGATAACATCTAGGTCATCCAAGGGGAAAATAACTAACATGGGAATGCCTTGAGCAGCCAGTCTGGCAGTGTTAGTGCCAGGAATAGTGATAACTAATTCAGAATTATGAACTTCACTCAAGGGGATGGTCTTGACTCCGGCAATTGGAATCGCCTCAACAAAGGGAGAGGAAACTAATTGGAATTTCAATTCACAATTCCCATTACCCATTACTCTATTCGCATTACGCATTACTTGGATTATTTTCTCATAGATCGGCGTGGTATGTTTAATCTGCCAGTTACGACTGCCAGGTAGAAAAGTTATCACATTTTTATCTGGTGCCCATTTGTGCAGGTCAACAACAGAATCAACCATTAAATTGCCGACCACTTTAATTTTATCCCTTAATTTGTCTTTAGGATCCAGTTTTCTCCTTGTGGCTTCGTCAGGGATAAAAAAGTTTTGGTAGAATTTGGTCCAGCCGATATAGTCTTGCACATAAGCTGAAGCTGGGTATTTTAATTTTTTTGCTACCAGCATGGCGTGAGCCAGGTCGCCGCCAAGAAAGAGCACCACCCCTTTTTCTTTGAAGTCAATTTCCGGTTTTTTGTTTAAGAGAATCCAATTTTTGTAGCCGTTAGCTGTGATGGTTTGTGATATTCCCTTGATTGTCTCAACGTAATCCAACTCTTTGCCGCTAGTGTACTGGCAGGGGGTGAGAACGAGGATTATTCTGGTGTCTGGATGTTTTGCAGCCAAGGTTTCTGCGACTGGTTTAACCAGCGCGGACAATTCGCCGGGGCTGTTAGCTACTAGGACGATGTCAAAATTATTCATACGAGACTGATTTTATCATATTGTAGTATAATCATCTAATCATGTCACAAACCGATCAAAACACTGGTTTAACTTCAAAACGCATCGAATCACTAGCTGATGGAATCTTTGCCATTGCCATGACTCTGCTGGTCCTGGATTTGCAGCTTGACGGGCCGGTTGGAAATATTATCTTAAGTCAGTTTCTTGCTAATCAGTGGCAGAGATTCCTTAATTATCTGCTGAGCTTTTTCCTTTTGGCGATTTTTTGGATTCTGCATCACCAACAGTTTCATGTCATTAAAAGAACCGATCGCCGGCATCTTTGGATCAATGTTTTAATGTTGATGTTTGTAGCCTTGATTCCGTTTTCTGCTTCTGTGGTGGGTGATTTTTTTGGCCAGACGTTGGCTCATTGGGTTTTTGACCTCAATTTATTTGTGGTTGGTCTACTCTTTTATTTTAATTGGGCTTATGCCACTAATCAATATCGACTAGTGGAGAAAGATTTGAGCATAGATCTGATTGCTCGGGGTAAAAAACGAGCACTGGTCTTGCCAATTGTGACCTGCTTGGCTTTTGTCCTTTCTTTTTATATTCCACCTTGGAGCGGGCTTGCCTATCTTTTGATTCCGGTAATTTTTGCTAAACTTAAAGCCTAGACCTGCTCCTTTCCCATTTTGTTTTTGCATAGTATAATCAAAACCCAATGGATTTAGAGATTAAAGGTTTTTTTGAAACATCGTTCCTGGACTGGGACGGCAAAATTGTTTCCACCCTCTGTGTCCCTTTATGTAATTTGCGCTGTCCCTTTTGCCATAACTCCGGTTTGATTGAACATCCTCAGCAGTATGAAAATATCCCCCTTAAACATATTGAAGACTTTTTGCTTGAACATAAAGATTTTATCGATGGAGTTTGTATTACGGGTGGTGAGCCTTGCTTACATAAGGATCGTGGCTTGTTTGAGTTTCTTAAACGTATTAAGGGATTAGGTTTGCTGGTTAAATTTGATACTAATGGTACGGATCCGGAAACCTTAAAGCGACTAATTGACCAAAAACTAATTGACTATATTGCCATGGATCTAAAGGGGCCTTTAGATGAAAGATATGACAAGCTTACCGGCGTAAAAATTGATTTAGCTAAAATTAAGCAGAGTATAGAAATTGTTCGTCAATGTGGGCTTCATTATGAGTTTAGAACCACTGTTGTTCCAACTCTGCTTGATAATAATGATATTGAAGTTATGGCGAAAGCCATTGCTGGTGCAGATAAGTTTGTTTTGCAGCAGTTTGTGGCAGAAAATTGTTGGGCTGAGTCACTTAGGTCAATTAAGCCTTATGAAAAAGAGCAGCTTGATGAGATGGTCAAGGTTTGCCAGCCACATGTTGCTAACACTATTATTAGAGGCGCATAATAATAAAGTTCAAAGATCAAAATTCAAAGCTCAAAAGGAATGTAAAAGGAAGAGACAAAGATGGTTAACGTGATTTTGCCTGCTTTGTTAGTACAGGGCAAGCCTTTTCTTTCGTGCTATAATTAGGAGATGCCGCACTTTCTTCCCATAGACAAGAATGACTTAAAAGCGCGAAATATTGACCAGCTGGACATTATCATGGTTACTGGCGATGCGTATATTGATCACCCTAGCTTTGGACCAGTTCTAATTGCCCGCTATTTAGAAAAACATGGCTTTACAGTTGGAATTATTGCTCAACCCAATTGGAAGAGTGATGAGGATTTCTTAAAGCTAGGCAAACCTAAACTTTTCTTTGGTGTTTCTTCCGGCAATCTTGATTCCATGGTAGCCAACTATACTGCGGATAAAAAACTTCGCCGCACAGATATGTATACTCCTGATAATGTTGGTGGTAAGCGGCCGGATCGAGCCTCCCTTGTTTACACCAATAAGGTTAAACAACTCTTTCCTGGAGTTTCGGTGGTGCTTGGTGGGGTGGAAGCAAGTTTGCGACGCTTTGCCCAGTATGATTTCTGGTCAGATAAGGTTCGCCGCAGCCTAATTTTTGATGCCAAAGCTGATTATTTAACCTACGGGATGAGTGAAAAGGGGATCCTTCGCATAGCCCAGGAAATCCAAAGATCAAAGGACAAAGATCAAAATAAATCCCAATTTCCAATTCCCAATTTCCAATTCCCAAATACGGCAATTATTGTCAAAGATATTTCAGAATATAAAGATGTCTTAATTCTACCTTCATTCGAAGAAGTTTCGACCGATAAGAAGAAATATGCGGAGGCGTTTAAACTTTATTATTTAGAAGGAAGACTAAAACATCCACGAACAATAATTCAGCCTTGTCAGGGTCGTTATTTAGTCGTTTTTCCGCCAGAGAATTTAAATCAACAAGAATTCGAAAGTTTGTTTGAATTACCCTTTATGCGTGCAGCTCACCCGATGTATAAGGGAAAATTAATCCCAGCCTGTGACTTTGTCAGGTTTTCTACTGTTTCTCATCGTGGTTGTTTTGGCGGTTGTTCTTTTTGTGCTATTTCTCAGCACCAAGGTAAATATATTACTAGTCGTAGTATTGACTCGATTAAAAAAGAAATCAAAGAAAAAATTATTCCGCAAAAAGATTTTCGGGGTAACATTCTTGATGTTGGTGGGCCAACTTCCAACATGTATGGCATTACTTGTTCTAAAGAAGAGGGTTGTACCAGGGCTAGTTGTATTTATCCTACGGTGTGTAGATTTCTAAAAAACTCCCAAAAGCCATCGTTACGAGTTTTGCGCGAGGTGCGCAATATTCATGGGGTTAAAAGGCTTTTTATCGGTTCCGGCATTCGTTACGACTTGGCCATGATGGATGATGAGTATATGGATGAACTGGTTAATTGTCATGTTGGCGGCCAGTTAAGCGTTGCTCCGGAACATATTTGTGAAGAAGTCCTTTTGTTGATGGGCAAGCCGGCTCTTGGCAAGTTTTTGCAGTTTAAGAAAAAATTTGAGGAATTATCTGAAATACATGGCAAAGAGCAGTTTTTAGTTCCGTACTTTATCGCTTCTCATCCTGGTTCAACCATGCGGCATGCCCTTGACCTGACCTTGTTTATGAGAAAACATCAGATTCGCTTAGAGCAAGTGCAAAACTTCACCCCAACCCCAATGACGGTCTCCACCTGTATGTATTATACGGGGATAGATCCTTTTACCGGTAAGTCGGTCCATGTGCCAAAAGGGGAGGAGCGCTCTTTTCAAAAGGCGTTATTGCAACCCCATTTAGAAAAAAACTTTCGCCAAGTAGCTAAGGCCTTGAAACAGTTGAAGCGGGAGGATTTGATTAAGGGTTTGACTAGAGGATAAAATCGGATATAATCTATCCAGCTAGTTATTTAGTGTAAAACTTTGCTAGCACCTAAAAAGGAGGACTCGAACATGAAGATTGCAATGGTGGTCCCTTATTTTTACCCGCACACAGGTGGCACAGAAAAGTACGTTAAAGATTTATCGATTGCCTTGATTAAAGACGGTCACGAAGTCACAGTTATTTCAACCAACTTGCCTGTTGAGAAAAAAGCCCCAGCCGAAGAAATGATGAGTGGTTTCAAGGTTATCCGTTTGCCGGCAACAAATATGTTTAGTTACTTGCCTTGTACCAAAGAAAAATTTGATCTTAAAATGTTAGCTGGTTATGACATTGTTCACTGTCATGTCCCTTCTTTTGGGTTTTTAAGAGAAGTTATTGGTAAAGTTAAGCAACCGGTCATTGTAACTTACCATTGCGATGTTACTGTCTCAGAAAAATATTATGGGGTTAAAGTGCCGGCCTTTTTTATCAAGGGCGTTGAGCACTCGTCTAATATTTATGCCCGCATGTTGTTAAAAAAGGCCGAGGTTGTTTACAATACGACCAAAACCTATGCCGATTCTTCCCCCGTTCTAAAACATCTAAAAAATGTCCGCCATATTCCCATCGGTATCTTCCATGATCACATTGACGAAATGCAGCAGAAGCTTGGTTTAACTGAAAAAGATAAGAATCCTAAACAAATTCTCTGGTTGGGTAGAATGGCCGGCAACAAGGGTTGTGATTATATGGTAGAGGCTATGCCGAAGATTTTGGCTAAATTTCCTGATACCAAGCTAGTTATTTGTGGTGATGGAGAAGAAAAAGCTCACATTAATGGATTAATTGACAAGCTGGGTATTAGAAAATCAGTTGAAATGTATGGCATTGTCGGTTTTGATGAGCTGGTTAAATTGTTTTATCAATCATTGGTCTATGTTTTTCCTTCCATCAATCGTTTAGAAGCTTTCGGCATTGTGCAGCTAGAAGCTTTTGCTAATTATACACCGGTTATTTGTACCAATATCCCCGGACCTAACGCGGTTATGGAAGTTGGCAAGACCGGCCTACTGGTTCCCAAGCAGGATTCGGATGCCATTGCTGAAGCAGTTAACGGTATGCTGGCTGATCCTAAGAAAGCTATTGCCATGGGTAAAGCTGGACGCGAACTGGTTGAAACCAAGTATGACTGGGGTACTATTGTCAAAAAAGTGCTAGAGCTTTATGAAGAGGGCTTGGCTAAGAAGAAATGAGGATTCTAGTTACTGGCGGGGCTGGTTTTATTGGTTCCAATATAGTTGATGCTTATATAGAAGCTGGGCATGAAGTTGCCATCGTTGACAATTTAACTACTGGCAAAAAAGAGAATCTTAACCCCAAAGCAAGATTCTACAATGTTGATATAAGAGAAACCGAGAAACTAGTAGGAACTGTTGGAAACTTTTCTCCAGATATTATTAACCACCACGCTGCGCAAATAGATGTGCGAAAGTCTGTAACCGATCCTGTCTATAATGCTGAAGTTAACGAAATTGGTACCTTAAACCTCCTTAATGCTGCGGTGGCCGCTAAAGTTAAAAAAGTTATCTTTGCTTCAACCGGTGGGGCGATTTATGGGGAAGTTAACGAGCAAAAAGGTGCAGCTGAAAATCATCCCCAGGAACCAATCTCCCCCTATGCCATCACCAAACGAACGGTGGAAATGTATTTGCACGCTTATGCTATTAACCAAGGCTTGAAATATACTGTTCTACGCTATGGCAATGTCTATGGCCCGCGTCAAGATCCCTTGGGTGAAGCTGGGGTAATTGCCATCTTCTGTGGAATGATGTTGAAAAATGAGCAGCCTACCATTTATGGTGATGGCAAACAGTTGCGTGACTATGTTTATGTTGGCGATGTGGCTAAAGCTAATCTTTTGGCCCTAGAACAAGGACAAGGACAAATATATAATGTTGGCAGTGGGGTGGGAACTTCGGTCAACGAATTGTTTGCGCACTTGCAAGAGCTGCTGGCTTTTAAGGGAAAGGGAGTTTGTTCTCCTGCAAGAACAGGGGAGCTGTTTCGTAGTGTTCTAAACGCTGACAAGATCAAAAAAGAACTTGGTTGGCAAGCCAAGCTGGATATTAGGACTGGTTTGCAACAGACTTTAAACTGGTACAAAAAACTGTGAAGAAAAAAATTCTTTATTTATATTCTGACACTGGCGGCGGACACCGTGCTTCTGCCCAGGCCTTAATCAATGCGGTTGACCAATTACATAAGGGTAAAGTTGTTCAGGAGATGATTGATGTCTTTGCTGTCTGTTCAGGCTTCCTGAATATTTTTGCCAAACTTTATGCTCCGGTGATCAGATATTATCCCAAACTCTGGGGCCAGCTTTTTTATTGGTTGGACGACAAAAAGAAACTTGAGCGTCTGGAGCAGATGTCACGGCCTTTTATCTTAAAAGAACTAATCAAACTGATCAAAAAGAAAAAACCAGATCTGATTATTTCTGTCCACCCTATGGTTAATCACCTGACGGCTAGCGCCATCAAAGAAAGCGGCCTAACAATCCCCTTTATTGTAGTTATTACTGATCCGGTTACCTTGCACCGGGCCTGGATTACTCCCAAGGTTGACCTAACTATTGTGGCGACTCCAGAGGCAAAAGAAAATGCTTTGGCCTACGGGATGCTGGAAGAGAAAATCAAAGTAATTGGTATGCCGATTGATCCTAAGTTTGCTTTAAGTGCCAAAAAGAAAGCTTTGATGAGGAAGAAGAATAAACTCAAACCAAAACTTTTTACAATCTTGTTGATGGGCGGTGGCGAAGGGGCTGGCAAGATGAACAATATTATCAGGGAGCTGGATAGACAAGATATTTCTGCGCAACTGATTGTTATTGCGGGAAGAAACGAGAAGCTAGTGCAAAAGTTGGAAAAAGAAGCTGAAAAAATCAAGCTCCCCTTACGGGTTTATGGTTTTACTGATCAGGTTAACGAGTTAATGGCAGAGTCGGACATGATTATCACCAAGGCTGGTCCTGGCGCAATCGCAGAATCCTTGGCCATGGGTTTGCCGATAATTATTACTTCCTGGCTACCCGGCCAAGAAGAAGGCAACGTTGAGTTTGTGGTCAGAGAAAATGTTGGTCGAGTAACCAAGGATCCCGAAAAGGTTGGTCAACTTGTTAAAGAGTTGATGCACTCTTCTCTGTTCGACGAGCTTAAAGACAATATTGCGCGTGTTAGTCGGCCTAATGCTGCGTTGGAAATTGCGGAACAAATACTAGCTTACTTGTAATGACTAAAAGAAGCAAGACTGTAAGACTGCCTGACCACCAAACTATGAAAGCAATAAAAAGTCCTGCAGGCTGGCAGTCTTGCAGTCTGGCAGTCATGATGGTTCTACTGTTCACTTCCCCTGCGCAGACCCAAGAGAGCCTTGTCGATATCCCTGAAGGCCACTGGTCAGAATCCGCGACTTACGAATTGGTTAGTTTAGGTGTGACCAAGGGTTTTCCGGACGGTACTTTCCAGGGAGATAAATATCTCAACCGCTATGAAACCGCCTCATTTTTAGCTAGGTTTTCCCAGAGTCTTAATTTGCGCCGAGCTAAAGAGGAAAAATTGCTGGAAGAATTTAAGTCTGAACTGGCCTGGCTTGAGTATCAAAGAAGTCGGTCAGACAAACTCTTTGGAGGGATAAATTCTCGAGCCATTGTTTCAACCAGTCAGCCAGATGGAGCTAAGATGGACTATCGTTTGAAAATGAGCTGGGAAAAGGAATTTGATCATGAGACTAAAGCTAGAATTAATCTTGATACCATGGATGCTTTTTATAATTCCGCACTATCAAGAAAATCAACTAGCCAATTACTTGATTTTGAGGGTGACTTTCGGTTAGGTATTTTTAAAGGAAAAGCAATTCTGGGTCCTGGATCAATCGTCCATACCGAGGAAAGTACTGTTTTTCCGAGTGAAGATTACAGTGTCTTTTCCCGTCCTCGAACCGGCCTTTTACTGTCAACTCAGTTAGGGAGCCTTTCTTTTTTGTTTAATCACCAAATTAGACGATTTAATTCTAATGACACAATAGACTTAAACGAAACTGCTGTGAAAATAAAGTATGGGCAGGAGGCTTTGGCCGTTTATCTACAACCGCGAGTTATTTATGAGTGGGGGGGGAGCGGGGATGCTTTGTTGGATTTAGGCCTTGATATTAAACCGAGCAGTTTTTTTTCAACTCAATTATTGCTTTCAACCAGTTCTCTTTCTTATGACGTTAGTGCTTTGTATTTCAGAATTATCGAAGAGATAAATGATCCTCATAATACTGGCACAAAAGTTGTGGTAAGCTTGGATAGAGTTGGAACGAATTATCGTCGGGCTAGTTTTGGTTGCAATGACCTGATAGCTTTGAATAATTTTAACCGTTATATTCTTGATGGGACGGTTGATTTTGGCTTTAAGCTTAGACAAAAACTTCTGCATAAACTGTCTTTGGATCTTCAAAGTGACTATGTTGTCACTGACGATTATAATTACGGGCAAGCCTATCCAGGAACTTATTTTCTCTGGCAGTTAGGATTGGGCTATGACTTTAGTCCCAACCTGGCCCTCGAGTACTTTTACAGACAGTATGAGGTCCCTAGTGGGGTGGATCAGTTTTCAAATCAAGTGGCAAAATCTTCAGGCTTGTTTGGTTTGGCTTGTCGAGCGGCTTTTTAGTTAACCTTGACAAGTAACAATATGATAGTATTATTACTATACTGAAAATTAGACAGCAAGGGAGTATTGAGTAGTGAACAAAAATAAATCAAAGAGCAATGATCAAAGGAAAAAGATCAAAATAAGTTCAACAGATAAGGATCAAAGATCAAAATGTTTTGGATTTGGAATTTTGATCTTGGGATTTATTTTGATTTTTAGTTTTGGGATTTTGAGCTTAACGTCGGGAGCCGATGTCGAGTTTAAAGATATGGATGATGATATGTGGGCAGCAAATGAAGTTTATGACATGGTCAAGCTTGGGGTTATTAATGGCTTTCCTGATGGAACTTTTCGCGGCACTGAAAATGTCAACCGTTATGAAATAGCGGTCATGCTCTCAAAGTTAAAAAATGTTTTAGGCGGTGATCTGCAGGCCGATGTTGTTGACCTTAAGACTAAGATTGTAGCCCTTGAGCAAGCAGAGAAAGAAAAGTTTGAAGTTTCTGGCTCACTCAAATCTTCCATGGCAGTAGGCAATCTTCTGGCAACTGGTGGGGCAGTACGTGGAGGTTTGGCCGGTTACCGTTTGATTCTGACCACAACTCGCAGATTTAGCCCAACTGCCAAGGTTGTTGTAAACCTTGATACCATGGATTATGGTTTTGAAAATTCAGCCTCTCCTGATTTAGCTAAACAACTGATTGATGTTACTTCCGTAGTTGGTTTGGATATGTCTATTTTTGGCTTGGAAAATCCTGTTGACCTAACAGTTAGTTATGGGCCTGGTGCTGTTCGGCAAACTTCTTCTTACGGTGGGGTTTTCCCCAGTTTAGTCGGGGTGGTTTATAGTCGGCCCGATACGGGGGTTATGGCCGAAACTAAACTTTGGGGCGCTGATGTGGCTGGTAGTTACATTGTAATGGGCAGAGATGCCAATAATTTATTTGATGTAACTAGGTTTACTGGGTCTGTTGGTTATCAATTTAACAATGTTCCCCTAGTTAATACTTTGAAAGTGGAAACAGCAGGGGACTATGTTTCTGCCGGTATCTTTAGTGATAAAACCAGAGACATACGAGGGGCAATTGCTTTATCGGCTCCGTTGGGAAACAAGATCGAGGCTTCTGGAAAGTTTGGGATGGCAGGGACAGGTCTAACGACGCTAATGTTTGGTGGCTCTTTGGCTCTTAAGGATGTTTTTGATACTGGTACCGTGGCTAATATTAAGTTTTTTAAGGTGGGCCAAGATTATATCAATGCGACTTTTGCTGCTGCAGAGTTCGATTTTGCCGGACTGGATGTTTTTGATCGACCGTTGCAAAATGGCACAGTCAATTTTGGTGGCGATGTTACCCAACAAGTCACCGAAGATATTAAACTGATTGGTAAAGGCCAAATCAGGCTTAATCCCGATTACCGCTATGATACTACTGTTGGCCGGTTAACGGCTCAGGGTGGAGTTTCTTATGCTGTAGCACCCAGTGCTAGCCTTGATGCCCTATATCGTATTGATCAGGATAGATCGACCGGCGATACCACTGATATGGCGGCCGTGGGGCTTTTGTATAAATTCTAGGCAACCAAATTAAAAATTAACAATTTCCAAATTAACAACATGGGATCGCCTTCGGCGATGTATTATATTTAATCATTTACTTATTTCTTATTGTTAATTATTTAATTGTTAATTAGTGGGACAATAAGATGATAATCGGCAAAAAGATAATTTACTACGATCAGATCGACTCTACTAATGATGAATCCAAGCGCTTGATTAAAACAGGCCTTCTTGAGGGGACGGTTATTATTGCTAAAACCCAGAGTCAGGGTAGGGGCAAGCCTGGGAGTAGTTGGTTTTCTGCTGGTGGCCTGGGAATATATCTGTCAGTTATTGTCAAGCCTTTTAAAAATCCCAATGATCTCGGCTCAATAACTTTAATTGGGGCCAGGGCTGTTGTTGCAACTATTGATAAGGTGGCTGGACTAAAAGCGGAGATCAAAGTTCCCAATGACGTTTTGCTTAACGGCAAAAAGATCTGCGGCATTTTAGTTGAAAGAGTGGCTTCTGGGGAAGTTGTAATAGGAATTGGTCTTAATGTTAATCAACAACAGAATAATTTCCCCCAAGAACTTAAAGAAAAGGCGACTTCTTTAAAAATAGTAACCGGTCAGGATTATGATTTAACTAAAGTTATTGAAATCTTACTGCTTGATCTTGAAGTCGAGTATCTTGCTTATTTAAATAAACTTTGCTAACATTCTTAACATGTTTACACGTGGTGTTCGCGGTGCAACTACGGTTGCCAATAATACTAAAGAGGAAATTTTGGCTGCGACCCAAGAGCTGTTAGCTGAAATCATCGAGAAGAATAATATTGAGATTGCCGATATTGCCTCAGTAGTTTTTACCACTACCGCAGATTTAAATGCCGAATTTCCAGCTCAAGCTGCCCGTAAATTAGGCTGGGAAGATACTGCCCTGCTTTGTGCTCGTGAAATTGATGTGCCTGGCAGTTTGCAAAAATGTATCAGGGTGCTTTTGCATGTTAATACTAATAAAAAACAGTCTGAAGTTGTCAATGTCTACTTAAAAGAAGCTGTTAACCTGAGGAGATAAAACTATGATTATTATAATGCGTACAGATGCCAATCAGGAACAAATTAATCGTGTTGTCGATAAGCTGAAGAAGCATGGTTTTGGTGTTCATCTTTCTGCCGGGGTTGAGCGCACCGTTATTGGAGCAATCGGAGATAAGAGCGCTATTCAACTGGAAACTATTGAAGTCCTTCCGGGTGTTTCTGAAATTGTTCCTATAAGTAAGCCCTACAAACTGGTTAGTCGAGAGATCTACAAAAAAGATACTGTTGTTACGATAAGCGACAAGGTCAAAATTGGTGCTAGTCAACCTCTCTGTGTTATGGCAGGGCCTTGCTCAGTTGAAGGGGAAGCAGAGCTTCTTAAGGTTGCCGAGGTAGTGAAAAAGTCTGGGGCAAAAATGCTGCGTGGTGGGGCCTTTAAACCCAGAACCTCGCCGTATGCTTTTCAAGGCTTAGGCGAGACCGGTTTAAAGTACCTGGCGGCGGCAAGACAAAAAACTGGTCTGCTGATTGTGACAGAAGTTATGGATACAAGGGAAGTAAAAGTCGTGGCTAAATATGCGGATATGCTGCAAATTGGGGCTCGCAATATGCAGAATTTTAATTTATTGAAAGAAGTGGGGAAAACCAGAAAACCGATTTTGCTTAAACGGGGCTCAGGCTCAACCATAAAAGAGTTTTTAATGTCAGCCGAATATATTGCTTCTGAAGGTAATAGCAATATTGTCCTTTGTGAGCGCGGGATCAGAACTTTTGAAACAGCTACCAGAAATACTTTGGATCTCAATGCTGTGCCGGTAATTAAAGGTTTAACCCATCTACCAATTATTGTTGATCCCAGTCATGGGACAGGGGACTGGAAGCTAGTTCCCGCGATGGCTAAGGCGGCTATTGCAGCCGGTGCAGACGGTTTAATGATTGAGGTTCATCAACAACCTGCCGAGGCTATGAGTGATGGAGGCCAGAGTTTGAAGCCGGAAAACTTTGCCACTTTGATGAGAGAGCTTAAGCTGGTTGCCGCCGCTGTCGGGAGAAAACTCTAGTAATTTCTGCTTGCAACTCTTCTAAGCCTTGTTTGTGCAGTGCTGAAATAGAGATTGCCGGCTGATATTTTTCGATCAATAAAGGCTCGATTTTTTCATCCAACCGGTCAACTTTATTAAAAACAGTAATTATTGGTTTAGTGACACAGTTTAATTCTTCCAGAACCGTATAAACGGCATTGATTTGGTCTTCGAAGTAGGGGTTGGAAGAGTCAACAATATGTAGCAAGAGATCAGCCTCTGTGACTTCCTCAAGTGTGGCAGCGAAAGCTGCGACTAGTTGGTGGGGGAGTTTTTGAATAAATCCAACAGTATCTGTGAGAAGAATTGTTTGTTTTGATGGCAGATATATCCGTCGAACCGTGGGATCCAGGGTGGCAAAAAGTTTATCCTGAGCAAGTACTCCTGCGTTGGAAAGGGAATTGAGCAGTGTTGATTTGCCGGAATTAGTGTAGCCAACTAAAGCAACTAAAGGAAAATGGCTGGTTTTTCTTTTTTCCCTTCTGACGGTTCTCTCTCTGGCCAACTGTTTGATTTCTTTTTTTAGTTCAGAGATTCTTTTGCGGATATTACGGCGATCGTATTCAAGTTTTGTTTCTCCAGGCCCACGTGTTCCAATCCCGCCGCCTAATCTGGACATAGAAACACCGTGACCACTAAGACGGCTGAGCAGAAAACTGTCCTGGGCTAATTCAACCTGAAGTTTTCCTTCGCGGCTTTTAGCGTGGAGAGCGAAAATATCCAGGATTAGTTCGGTGCGGTCAATCACCTTTAACCCTAGAAACTCTTCTAAGTTTCTTTGTTGGGATGAGGAGAGAGAAATATCAAAAACAACCATATCTGCTTCAGTGCTTTTAACTAGGGTTTGCAGCTCTAACAGTTTGCCTTGGCCAATATAATATCTTTGGTCAGGCATCGGTCTTTTTTGAGAAAGAGTGCCGACAACCTTGGCTCCGGCAGTGTGGGTCAATCTTGCTAGTTCGGCTAAGGATTCTTCTAGGGGGATTAATTGTGGCTCGGCTCCTGTTTCCAGTCCGACAATAATGGTGTTTTCCGTCTTCTCTAACATGGCTTAACACTATTATAACAGATATGTTATAATTTCCTTGTTAATAATGGATAAAAATCAGGTTAAAATATTATTAGTCGATGATGATCCGGGTATGCGTTCCCTTTTGACCACTGTGCTTAAAGATGAGGGTTACAATGTTATTACAGCCAGTGATGGTCAAGAAGGGTTACAAAGAGCTCGCAATGAAACCCCCAATTTAATTATTCTAGATGTTACTATGCCCAAATTAAGCGGCTATAAGGTAGCCCGCATGCTCAAATTTGATACTAGGTTTGAACATATTCCGATTATTATGCAAACAGCTAAAGATAGCGAAGCAGAAGTTCAGACTGGTCTTAATATGGGGGTAGATGCTTATCTGACCAAGCCGTATGATCCGGCTGATCTGCTCAATAAAATTGCCGAACTTTTGAATAAAGAAGTTGAGCCAGTGGAGGTATAACATGGTAGATCGTGGGAAGTCCCTGCAGGACAGTTTAGTTAAGAGTAAACTTTTGAGTGAGGATCAGGTCAAACTGGCTGCCCAAGAGGGGAGAAAAGCAGGTAAAAGCTTAATCAAGAGTATTTTAGAGAAAAACTTGGTTGATGAGAATTCCCTGATCTCTTTTTTGGAAAAGGAAATGGATATTCCCCGAGTTGATCTTTCCAGTTATCTAGTAGACCAGAAAATTGTTAAGTTGTTGCCGCACGTTGTTGCTGATAAATACAAAGTTATTCCGCTCTTTAAAGTTGGGGACGTGCTTACCATTGCCATGGTCGATCCTTTTGATATTATGGCTCTGGACGAAGTGCGAGCCAAAACTAAATGTGATGTTGAGCCAATGGTGGCTTCTCTGCGTGATATTGAGCAGGCCATCAATCAATATTACGGCATGGCTGGTACTGTAGCGGATCTGGTCAAGAATATTGGTCCAGAGGAAAGTACTTCTCGCCTAAGAGTTAAGGAGTCGGTTGGGGATGAGGCTCCAATTACAAAATTAGTTAATCTTCTGATCCTGAGGGCTGTTTCCGAAAAGGCCTCAGATATCCATATAGAGCCTACTACTAAGGAAGTGCGTATTCGTTATCGGGTAGACGGGATAATGCATGATGTTTCCAGCGCTCCGATTTATTTGCATTCAGCCATCATTACCAGAATTAAAGTTATGTCGAGTATGGATATCGCCGAGTCCAGGGTTCCTCAAGATGGTAGGTTTGAATTAAAAACGGCTGGCAAAGGGGTAGATATGCGTGTTTCTTCTTATCCCACTATTTATGGGGAAGCTATTGTTATGAGGTTGCTTGATAAGAGCAGTGTTCAAATCGGTCTTGAAGATCTAGGCTTTGGTGAGAAAAATTTACAGATCTTTGCAGAATTGATAAAACGGCCCTACGGGATTGTCTTGGTGACAGGGCCAACCGGTTCGGGAAAAACTACCACTTTGTACGCTACTTTAAATCGTATTGTGGACGCAGAAAAAAATATTATGACTATTGAGGATCCTGTCGAATATGAGCTTTATGGGGTGCGACAAGCCCAGGTTAATGTCAAGGCTGGGATGGAATTTGCCGGGGCGCTGCGTTCCATGTTGCGTCAAGATCCGGATGTGATTCTGGTCGGAGAAATTCGTGATTCTGAAACTGCCAAGGTGGCAATTCAAGCAGCCTTAACCGGGCATCTGGTTTTTTCTACTTTACATACCAATGATGCTGCCGGGGCCTTGAATCGCTTGGTAGATATGGGAGTGGAAACATTTTTAGTGACCTCTTCGGTGGCGGCAACAATTGCCCAACGCTTAGTCAGAACTATTTGTCCTCATTGTAAGATTTCCTATGAACCCCCAAAGGAACTGTTGGATAAGTTTGCCTTAGGGGAAGGGAAAGGGTATCAATTTTATCGGGGTAAGGGTTGTAAATCATGTAAAAATACCGGTTACCGCGGCAGGATCAGCATCTATGAAATTTTAGTTTTGGATGATAATATTCGTGCCTTAGTGATGAAAAAAGCGCCAACTTCAGAAGTTAAAAAAGCTGCCATTGCTGCCGGTATGAAGGTGATGAGAGAGGATGGGATCGAGAAGGTTTTAAAGGGTCAAACTACAGTAGAAGAAGTCCTGAGGGTGACACAACTTGACTAATTTTACTTATAAAGCCCGTGATAAACAGGGTAATATGACTACGGCGACCGTTGAGGCGGAGAATGAAAAATCGCTAGCACGCCGCCTGGCTGCGCAAGGTTTTACCCCTGTTTCAATTACTGTTGATGCCCCACAGCAAACTGTTGAGGGCTGGTTTGCCAGCAGGTCAAAAGTAAAACCCCAGGAGTTAATTGTTTTTACCAGACAACTTTCTTCGGTTTTAGGAGCCGGGGTTCCTTTGGTGGATGGTTTGGCGGCAATGCATGAGCAGATAAAAAGTCTCAAGTTTCAAGAGGTAGTAGGTAATGTAAAAAAAGATATTGAAGAAGGCCAGAGTTTTTCCAATGCTCTGGAAAAACATCCTAATATCATTCCTGATATGGTTGTTCAGATGGTCAGGGCAGGGGAGCGGGCGGGAATTTTGGAGGAAGTTTTAGACCGTGTTTCCAATCTATTGGAAAAAGACCTTGATACTAAAAACAAAATCAAGGCAGCGACTCGTTATCCCATCATTATTGTGGCCACTTTAGCAATTGCTTTTTCTATTTTAGTGACCTTTGTTATTCCGCGTTTTGCGGAGCTCTTTTCTGGCTTTAATGTGCAGCTGCCTCTACCTACCAGAATATTGATCTGGATTAATTATTTTGTCAGTCATTATGGCTATTGGTTGTTGGCTAGTATTGTTCTCACGGTCTTTGGTTTTAAGCGATTCATAAGTAACCCGAAAGGCAGATTGATATATGATTCCTTCGTTTTGAAGACGCCAATTTTCGGCCAGTTGTTTACCAAAATATATATTTCCCGTTTTGCTATTATGCTCTCGTCTATGTTGCGCAGCGGCATTCCTATCTTAGATGCCTTAAGTATTTCTGCGGCCACAGTGGAAAACACTTTGATTTCTAACACGATTATGGATATGCGGGAAAAAGTTTCTCAGGGCAAGAGCTTGAGCCAACCTATGAAGGAATGTAAAATCTTTCCCCCAATTGCTATTTCGATGGTAACAATTGGAGAAAAGTCAGGTACACTGGAAACCATGTTGGGTAAGGTAGCTGGCTATTTTGAGCGTGAAGCTGATTACACCATTGCCAATATTACGCCACTGCTAGAACCGATTTTGATTTTCGGTTTAGCCGGCATCATGCTGGTGTTTGCCCTGGCAATCTTTATGCCGATGTGGGATTTAATTAGCGTTTACCAGGCTCATTAGTTTTTTTCATAAAGGAGGTGAGATTATTTGTCTTATATAATTATTGCCGGATTGGTCAGTCTATTTTTTGGTCTTTTTCTTGTTTTGAGTCCTAATGTTGTTGGCAGTCTAGACAAGTTTTTTGGTAAAATAATTATTTCTGTAGATGAAAAACTTGATCCAATTAAGCCTTGGATTGGCTGTTTGTTACTGCTTATTGGTGCTTGGATAATGTATGTAGCACTACAATACCCCGATAGCTATTTGACAACAACTTGGCTTATTTGTTTGATCTTTGGTTTGCTTTTTTTGTTTTTGCCCAAGTGGTTAGCTTGGCTTTCCAAGATAGCTAACACGGTTTTGTTCTCCACTCACGAATCTGTGATGAGTGTGCGCAAGATTATCGGAGTAGCCCTAATAGTTGTGGGGATTTATATTTTTTATGCTAATTTTCTGCTTCGTTAATTTAATAACTTGACAAAGAAGTTAGGTGTGTTAATATTTCACACAGGGTAATTAGGTCGAAATATATTGTTTCACAAGGAGGTGACACATAATGAAAAGAAAAGGTTTTACTTTAATCGAATTGGTAATGGTTATTGTTATTTTGGGTATTTTAGCTGCAACAGCTGTGCCACGTTTTGTTAGTTTAAGAACTGATGCACAACGTTCTGCTACAGCTGGTGGTTTAGCCGCTGTTCGTGCTGCAGTTGCCATTCAATATGCCAGCAATGCTGCTAATAACGTGACTACTAACAACGGAATTCCGACGACAATTTCTGCTGGTATGTTTGTTGAGAACCAGATTCCAGAAGATAAGATCCACAGTTCAAGAGCTGTTACGGTAGGAGGTCTTACTGCTCCGACTGGAACAACTGGTGGTTGGTACTATAATAGTAATAGCATGGAAGTTTTTGTTAATCACACTCTCTATTCAACTATGTAGTATTTCAGAAATTATAATTTTAGGCTAATGGCTCCAAGCAATTGGAGCCATTAGTTTTTTTATCCCTACACCATAATATTTTTGCTGTGAGGGTCAGTTAAACATTAAATGAAAATTTCCAAACAAGATATATTGGTTTTTTGTGCTTACCTGGGTTTGTTGCTGCTTTTTTTTCAGCGTTTTCTTTCCGGTCGTGAAATTCTAGCGTTTAAAGATCTTTCCCGTTACTTTTATCCTTTAAGGTATCTCATGGTTGAGCAAGTTAGGGCAGGGACAATTCCGCTCTGGAATCCGTATAACTTTTGTGGCTACCCCTTGATAGCAACTCTGCAAATAGGGTTTTTCTACCCACTTTCGCTGATCCATTATTTGTTGCCGTTTAACTTAGCTTTTAATTATTATACGATTTTGCACTATTTCTTGGCAGCCTGTTTTATGTATCTAATGCTTAGGCATTTCCTCTTAAGTTATTGGGCGAGCTTTTACGGCGGCATAATTTTTACTTTTTCTGGTTATCTGCTCTCTGTTTCTAATATGAATACTTCTCTTTCTGCTGTTATCTGGTTACCTCTGATAGTCATTTTTTGTGACCGCTTGCGGCAGGAGCGAAGTTATAAATTTATTGTGATTTTAGCCTTATTGTTAGCTAGCCAGTTTTTGGGTGGGGAGCCAACAATAATCTATGGGACAGGATTGTTGCTGCCAGCCTATTTGGCAGTATTTTCCTCTACTTATAAGGAATTCTTTAAGAATCTTGGGGCTTTAGCCCTATCAGGCTTGATCGCCATTGGCTTAGTTGCTGTTCAGCTGTTGCCTTTTGTTGAATTGGCCAGACTCTCAACTAGAGTTGGCTCGACCGCTTTTGCTCTCGTTACTAGTCAATCCTTTCCTCCACGAGAGGTAATCAACTTCTTTTTGCCTTACTTTTTTGGCCAACAATTGCCAGTTGCTTCCGCTAATAGTTTAGCCTTTCTTTTTACTCAAGCAACACAAGCCTGGTTATTGTCTCCCTATTTGGGGGGAATAACTTTATTGTTGGTTTTCTTGGCGTTTAAGACGCGCAAAAAACTGGCTTGGTTCTTTTTTAGTGTGGTTTTAGTCTCTTTGTTTTTAGCCTTTGGGTGCTATACGCCGTTTTTTAAGTTTGCCTACCTTATTCCTGGCATTTCTTTTATTCGTTACCCGACTAAATATCTTTTCCTAACTACTTTTGGACTGGTGGTCTTATCTAGTTTAGGTTTTGAGCAATTACTAGTGCTGTTTACTGCCCAAAACAAAGAAGCAGTAAGTTTCTTGAAGAGAGTGGCTGTTTTTACAATGGTTTTGTTCTCGGCTTTTGTTGTTGTGACTTTGTTGCAAAACTTCATTTTAAGAGGACTGGCAGGGAAGCTGCCGGCTGGAGCCGATTACTTGGCTCGACTATTAGTTGAAGTGTTGGAGTTTAACTTAATCAGTGTTTTTAATCTGGCTCTATATTTGCTCGGTCTGATAATTATTTTAGTGATGGCCTATCGGCAAAAGATATCCCGAGCTGTTTTGGCCTTCTTAATAGTTCTTTTGGTCGGACTTGATCTTTTTGCTAATGGTTATCCAATTATGGTTCCGGTTAAGTTTGATTTTTATCGGGAAATAAAAGGCAATATAAAAATTTTAAACCAGGACAGGGCTCTATTTAGATTTTTGTATACCCCGGAGTTAGGCATGCAAAATCGAGAGATTTGTGGCAAGACTTATCAGGATGCTTTGGGATTTGCCAAAGATAGCCTAACTGATAATTGGCATATTCTTTATGGGTTAAATTGTTTTACCGGCTATGCTTCAATCCCGCCCAAAGGGGATTGGAACGATTTTGAGCGCTATTTTTCTGAAGCTGTGATTGCAGATAATATCGACAAATTATCTTTATTTAATGTTAAATATGTTGGGTCGACCAAGCCCTTAAAATCCCCATCTTTAAAGCTGCTGAGGCAAAATAGTGAATATGGCCGTAGTGTTTATCTGTATGAAAACTTAACGGTTAAACCACGGGCCTTGATGATTAGCGGTTCTGGGAGAGTAACCTTGCAGAAGTATCGTCCTAGGGAAATAATTATCTCTGCTAAGGTGCAAGAGGCTGGCGACTTATTTTTAAGTGAACGATTTTATCCTGGCTGGAAAGCGGTCGTTGATAATGAACAAGTAGAAATTAGAAGAGAGCAGAATTATTTTCGCTCTATTAGTCTTGAGAAAGGGAATCATCAGGTTGTTTTTCTCTATGAGCCCTTGTCTTTTAAGCTTGGAACGGTGATTAGTTTTTTGACTGCTTTTGGTTTGTGTTTAGGGGGATATTATTATTATCGTCAAAGCTACCAAGCTTAATCGTTGGCCAATTAACTTTCTACTCTCTCTATTTGTTTTGCTCCTGTGTTGGCTTTATTTTATTGCCATAATGAATAAACCCCTGGGACGCTATGATGAGGGTATTATTGTTTATGGAGCTCAGAGGGTCTTAAACGGAGACATTCCTTACAAAGACTTTTGGACAATTTATAGCCCGGGGCAATTTTATGTTTTAGCCTTTTTATTTAAGATTTTTGGTTCTTCTATTTTAGTCGCCCGGCTCTTTGACAGTCTAATTCGGGCTGGTCTTGTGGCAGCAATTTTTTTATTGGCAAAAAAACTCAGCTCGGTTTGGTTGGCGACCTTGGTGGCGACCCTGACTACTTTTTGGTTGGGCTTATTTGGTTATTATGGGTATAATGCGTTTTCTGGTTTATTGTTGGCTTTGATAAGTATCAATTGTTTTTTTAATTATTTTATTTCTGATCGAAACAAGCCTGCTGGGTTGTTTTTTTGCGGACTTTTGGTTGGCTTAACTTTTTTGTTTCGCCATGACTTTGCAATTTATCTTTTTTTCGTAGAGCTAGTAATTCTTATAAGTTTGTTCTTTGAGGGAAAGAGAGTCGATCTCAAGCAGTTTGTTGTTGGTTGCTTGGTTGTCTTGTTGCCTTGGTTGGGTTATTGTTGTTTTACTGGAGCATTAGCAGGTTTATTTAGTGATTTATTTTATTTTGTAATTGTTGTTTTTCCTAGGGTGCGTTCGCTCCCTTTTCCTGATTTGTGGTTGAGTTTTGCTCAAGTTATTAAGGGACAGAAAAGTCTTTCACTTTTTTTGTTGGTCAACCTGCCTGTATACTTGCCTCTGCCGATCTATGGCTGGTCAGTTGTGAACATATTAAAAAAAAATCGCAGCCAGGGTTTTACCAATCCTTATTTTTGTGGGCAAGTCTGCTTAACCTTGTTCGGTTTGCTGCTTTTTAATCAGGCAAGGATAAGGGCTGGCCATTTGCATTCGCTCCCTTATTTTTTTGTTGCCTTAGTTCTAGGGGTGAGTTTGTTGGCTCCTTTGTTGAGACGATTAAATCGCTCAAGGAAAATCATTGTTTTGCTTTTTAGTGTTATTTTATTGCTTTATCCTTTGCAACTAGACAAGATATCTTTGGTGGGTAACTTTTTTGATACTTATAAGACTTCTCAACATGAACTTAGGAGAGCTCAATCTTTTCATGTCGATCCTTTTCAGGCTAAGGCGATTCAATTTATTGATAGCCATGTGCCAATAGGAGAAAAAATATTTGTTGGCAATTTGCGACACGATCGTATTTTAGCCAATGATATCATGTTTTATTATCTTGCTGAGCGGGAGAGTGCTACCAAGTATCATGAGTTGCATCCTGGTTCAGCAACGACTTTGCCTGTGCAAAAGGAGATTGTGGCGGCCTTGAAAAAAGAGTCGGTTAAGTATATTGTTTTATTTATTGGGGTTGAAAATAGGGAACCAAACATGAGCTCAATTAGTGGTGGAGTGTTTGTTCTGGATAATTTTATTAGAGCTAATTATAAGCTTGTGCAGCAGTTTGGGCCATATCTTGTTCTAAGGAATGGTTAAGTGAAAACTTCCAGAATACTAATTTTAATCTTGGCTGCGGTTTGGTTGATTATGGCTTTTGGGGTCAATCCGATTGGTGATTTTCCTCTTAATGATGATTGGGCCTATGGTCAGGCTGTTTATCATTTAGTGGAGGAGGGGAGACTACAATTTTCTGGCTGGCAGAGTATGCCTTTAATTTTTCAGGTGTTGTGGGGAGCGTTATTTTGCTGGCCTTTTGGTTTTTCTTTTACAGCTTTGCGTTTTTCCACTTTAGTACTTGGTTTGGTTGGGGTTTTGGCCACTTATGGACTTTTACGGGAGGTCAGGGCCAAGCACTTGGTGGCCTTTTTTGGAGCTTTACTGGTAGCAACTAATCCAATTTATTTTAGTCTCTCAAACACCTTTATGACCGATGTGCCATTTTTTGCCTTAGCGGTGTTGTCTTTGTTGTTTTTCGTGCGAGCTTTAAAAAGCGACAACAAACTTGAGATTGCTTTGGCAACCTTGTTGGCTTGTTCCGCAACCCTTATTCGTCAACTTGGGATTGTTATCCCTGTGGCTTTTTCGTTAACCTATCCAGTTAAAAACAATTTCAAGAGTAGAAACTTTGTGGTTGCCCTGTGGCCTTTTCTCTTAACGGTTGGGGTGCTTTGTAGCTATAATTTCTGGTTGCAAGTTACCTTGGGGTTACCAGCTTTATATACCGTCAAAGCGGATAGTTTGTTGGTGGTTTTACATCGTCCGATTAGTAATCTACTCTTGCTCTTTGCTGAAACTTCTGTTAAGTCAGTGATCACTCTAGGGATGTTCTTTTTCCCTTTATTAATTCTTTTCCCTTTTCCTCGTAATAAATCTTCTCTTTTTAGTTTTGTGGTTCTTTCTAGTTGCTTATTGTTGTGGTTAAAAAGGCCGCTACCCTTGTTGGGTAACATTTTGTTTGATTTTGGTGTTGGGCCTTTACTTTTACGTGACACTTATATACTTAAACTGGCACATTTCTTTGTGGCACCAAAAATAGTTTGGTTGGCTTTAACACTAATGGGGTTGGTTGGTGGTGTAATCTTGCTTGATGTTTTGCGACGGGCATTATGGCAGCGAGACTGGTTGAAAGTTTTTATTTTTTTGGTTTGTTTAGGTTATTTTTTGCCAATTAGTCCGGTTGTTTTTTTTGATCGCTATTTAATATTTTTGTTGCCATTGTTACTTATGCTTATGGTCATCACTAATAGCGAACCTTCTATTCAATTGAAACCCATTAAAATAGTTATTGCTGCGGGCTTAATAGTAATCTATGGTTTATTTTCTTTGGTGGCAACTCACGATTATCTCTCTTGGAATCGTACTCGTTGGCAGGCTTTGCGTTATTTAACTCAAGAGAAGCATATTTCACCTTGTGATATAGACGGTGGTTTTGAGTTTAATGGTTGGTTTGGCTATCATCCTTATTATCGTGTTTATGAGCACAAGAGTTGGTGGTGGGTTTATAATGATGATTATATTGTTTCCTTTGGTCCGATAAATGGTTTTAAAGAAGTTATTCGCTTTGCTTATAAGCGTTATATTCCATGGGGGGAAGGACGTATTCTTGTTCTTCGGAAAAAAGGGCTTAATGAATAAATCAAGAATCTTAAACCTGCTGCTTTTCTTTTTGCTGGGTGCTTTTGTGGTGGTTTTATTAAGAAATGCCTGGGTTGGTGATGATGCCTACATTACTTTCAAAACAATAGCTAATTTCGTTTATGGTTATGGCTTAAGATATAATGTTGTTGAAAGGGTTCAAACCTATACCCACCCCTTATGGCTGTTTTTACTGTCAGCCAGCTATTATTTTACTCGTGAGCCTTACTATACAACTCTCTTTGTTTCCATGACTCTTTCAACTATTGCTGTTGGCTTGGTAGCTTTTAAGCTGGCCAAAGATAAGGGGTTGGCGATCTTAGCTGTTATGCTGCTAATGTTTTCTAAGGCTTTTATGGACTATTCGACCTCTGGTTTAGAAAATCCTTTAACCCATTTTATTTTGGCAATTTATCTGTTGATCTTTTTTAAAGTCCAGCTTAGCGAAAAGAAATTATTACAACTGTCTTTTATTGCCGCCCTTGGTACCTTGAACAGAATGGATACCCTTTTGCTCTATTTGCCAGTGCTTATTTATACAATGTGGCAGATTAGAAAACCCAAGGTTTTTTATTTGGTTTTATTGGGTTTTATCCCTTTTATCTTTTGGGAATGTTTCTCACTCTTTTATTATGGTTTTCCCTTTCCTAATACTGCTTATGCCAAGTTAAATGTTGGGATTCCTCGCCTGGAATTGATAAGGCAGGGTCTTTTTTATTTATGGGATTCTTTAAAGAAGGATCCTTTAACCCTCGCTATGATTGTGATTGCAGGGATTGTTTCTTTTTTTAAGGAGAATAGAAGTTTTCGACCTGTTGTTGCCGGAATAATCTTATATGTAGTTTATGTGATTTATATTGGTGGTGATTTTATGTCAGGCCGTTTTCTGGCTGCGCCGTTTTTCTTAGCGGTGATATTAATTGCTCGTTTGCGTCTGTCTTTATTAGGGATGATTTTGTTTCTTTTGTTTTCTATTATCTTGGGATTAAGTTTTCCCCTCTCTCCTGTTTTAAGTGGGGCTAATTACGGTAGTCACTCTGATTATCTTAGTATTATGGAGAATAAGGGAGTGGTTGATGAGCGTGGTTGGTATAACCATGTTTTGGGCTATCTAAATGCCCAGAAGAGCTGGAAGCTTGCTGCGACTAATAAATGGAAAGAAATTGCTGCTGGTAAAGAAAAACTTACCCCTGGATTGTTTTTAGCAACCAGTATTGGTTATTCTGGTTATTATTTGGGCCCTGGTCCATGGGTTGAAGATTTTATCGGTCTAGTCAGTCCTTTTTTGGTTAGGTTACCATATTTGCCTATCACCAATTGGCGCATCGGTCACTTTGAGAGGCATTTTCCTGCCGGCTATTATGAAACATTGCTATTGCAAAAGAATAAAATAAAAAATAAAAACTTGGCGCTTTATTATGACAAACTTGCTTTGGTTACTCGTGGAAAACTGATTAGTCTGGCAAGAATGAAAGAAATCTTAAGATTTAATTTAGGTCAGAATAACTATCTACTTGAGCAACCTTATCTTGCTAATGCCTGGTGGCAAGATGGTAATAAAGGACAGCTTTTTTCGGTGATAAGTTTGATGCCAATTGATTTTGGGTGCCTCTCTCATGCTAAAACCATGCAGGTGACCTTGGCTGATAACTATTCTTATGTAATTTTTTATCTTCGTGACAATAATTTTATTGCAACTCAGAATGTAAAGTCTGGGGTTGATTATCAGCGTGGGACAACAAGCTCTTTGGTTGAAGTGCCGCCTTTTGTCTGGCAAAAAGGTTATGATAGTATAACTATAGTTGTAATAAAATCCTACCGGGATAGTGTTTCGTTTTTAGGACGGGTAAAATTAATTGATTAAAGGTTTTTTTACAAAACATAATAAAATCGAGCTAGTCTTAGCTGTTATTGTTTTTGGGCTTGCCTTTGGGGCCTACCTTAAGACCTTGTGTCCCACTGTTTATTTGGGGGATAGTGGAGAACTGATTGCGGCTGTTTATACTTTAGGTATCCCACATCCCACCGGTTATCCGCTTTATTGTTTGCTGGGCAAATTGTTTGCTTTTATCCCCTTGGGTGATATAGCCTATCGAGTTAACTTAATGTCAGCTTTTTTTGCGGCCTCTACAGCTGTGCTGCTCTATTTTATTATGAGATTGTTAAGATCCTCTAGGATTGTGTCATTAAGTACTGGTTTAATGCTGGCTTTTTCCTATACTTTTTGGTCTCAGGCAGTGATTGCCGAAGTCTATACCTTAAATGCCTTTTTTACTGCGGCGATTATATTAATACTATTTACTTGGATGGAAAAGAAAGATGATAGGCTTTTGTGCTTATTAGCCCTTGTTTATGGCTTAAGCCTTACTCATCATCGTTCAACATTGATGATGTCCCCGGCTATCTTATACCTTATTTTAAGCTCGAATCTCAGAATTATCTTTGACTGGCGACGCTTATTAGCTATGCTGGGTTACTTTATTTTGGGGCTGGCTTTTTATCTTTATTTGCCTTTGAGAATCTTGGCCCGGCCAGTTATGAACTGGCAAACTATTTCTAGTTGGGGGGGGCTATGGTTCCACCTCAAAGGGGCTCAATACAATTCCTTTTTCTTTGCTTTTTCTTGGCAAGAACTCTGGCACAATTTTCTGGCCTATTTGAGGGGCTTATCAGAACAATTTACTGTTTATTTATTGCCTTTTGCCTTGGTCGGATTAATTGCTGCCTTAAAGAAAAGCAGCAAGATCTTAGTTTTTTTGCTCTTGATAGCCTTACTTAATATCTTATTCGTTATTAATTATGGGGTTTCTGATATAGAGGTTTTTCGCTTGCCATCTTTTATTGTAATTGTGCTCTTTATTGGCTTAGGGTTTGGGTGGATCTCTAATCGATATATGAAATCAAGGCTTATTAAAGTTTTATTGGTCTTGTCCTTAGCTCTGATTGTTTTTTTGTCTAATTATCGTGAGAATGACCGCAGTCAATATTATTTTGCCTATGATTATGGCATGAACATTTTAAAAACTATGGAGCCTAACGCTATTTTTATCCCCAGCGGAGATTTTGAGCTTTTTTCAGTGACTTATTTAAAGGTCGTTGAGGGGATTAGGTCTGATGTCTCGGTATATGATGAGTACGGCTGTGTTGCTTTGCCGGCTTCTTTAGAAAGTAGATCAGCTAATAAAATCACTCAAGCAGGGCTTGCTGCCAGATTTTTTTTAAACCCTCAATATGATGTTTATTTTACTAAATATCAGAACCTGGAGTTTTTTCCTGATCTTCGTTTGGAGCCCCAAGGCTTGCTTTTTAAATTAGTACGAAAGGGGGAGAGAAAAGTTAAACGTAAGGATTATTGGGCTGATTATGAATTTAGAGGTTGGCGCGACCCTAAGATATTTAAAGATAGAGCTGCCAGAATTTGTTTGTTTAATTATTATCAAATGCTCTATGTTAGTCGAGATCTAGAGAAAGTAGGCAGACAGCTTAGAGAGGAAATGGGAGAGGTTTCTGATGATTTGGAACATACCCAGCTCTTTTTTGGTCAATACTTGTTTGATCAAGGCTTACTTGATGAGGCTAGGGAAAAATTCAGAAAATCTCTAGAAATTAATTCTTCTCTTCTTGCTGCTCATCTTGGCTTAGCCAGAATTGCTTTGCGCCGGAAAGATTACCAGCAGGCAATTATTCATTGTAATAATGCCATCCGTTTCTTTCCCGGTGAGTTTGACGCCTATGTTTGTCGTGGTGAGGCTTATGAGGATTTAGGCAAGCTTGATCTGGCGGAGAAAGATTACCTGCGAGCTTATTGGCTGGTGCCGCATAACTTTTTGCCGCGGATAAAACTGGGTAAATTGTATCTTTCTCGGGGGGAGAGCAAAAAAGCAGCTCAGCAGTTTGAGAAAATTTTAGAGCTGAACCCAAAACATGCTGAGGCCCGTAAATTGCTCAAAAAAGCGCAGGTTTCCAGCGCAGATTGATTTGTGATATAATCAAATTGTTAAATGTTTAAGGTTAAAGGTGTAAGGTTTAATGTTTGAAGCGGAAATAAAAATCTCACTCAAAAAGACTGTTGCCGATCCCCAAGGCTTAACTATCAAGCATGCCCTAGAATCGTTAGATTTTAAGGGGCTTAATGAGGTGAGAATGGGTAAGTTGGTACGGATTCGTCTAGAGGCCCAGGATCAGGCACAGGCTCAGGACGAAGTTAAACAAATGTGCGAAAAACTCCTCGCCAATCAGATTATTGAAGATTTTTCCTTCAAGGTAGAACAACTCTAATGAAGTTTGGGGTTGTTGTTTTCCCCGGATCTAATTGTGACCAAGACTGTTTTCACGTGGTTGATAAAGTTCTCAAACAACCCGTAGAATTTATCTGGCATAAAACCACTAAGTTGGATGATTATGATTGTCTGATTATCCCCGGTGGATTTAGTTATGGAGATTCTTTAAGATGTGGGGCCATTGCCAGGTTCTCTCCAATTATGGAAGCAGTTATTGGTTTTGCTAACAAGGGCGGTTTAGTGATAGGTATTTGCAATGGTTTTCAGGTTCTCTTAGAGGCAGGTCTTCTTCCTGGAGCAATGCTGAGAAACAAAGATCTCCACTTTATATGTAAGTTTGTTGATTTAAAAGTTGAAACAACTGAGACTCCTTTTTCTTCTCAATACAAAAAAGGGCAAGTTGTTTCAATCCCGATTGCTCATAATGAGGGCAATTACTATATTGATGATCAGGGCTTGGCAGAGCTTAAAAAGAATAATCAGATTGTTTTTACTTATACCAATAATCCTAATGGAGCTGTTGCTGATATTGCTGGGATTGTCAATAAAAATCGTAATATTTTAGGCATGATGCCGCACCCAGAAAGATGTAGCGAAGATGCGTTGGGCGGCAGTGATGGGCGAATTATATGGGAGTCAATTGTTAAATGGTTAAACCAGAAGTCTATAAAGAGCTAGGTCTAACAGACCAGGAATATCAAAAGATAGAAACGATCATGGATCGCGAGCCCAGTCCAACTGAGCTGGCCATGTTTTCGGTTGAGTGGTCTGAGCATTGTGGTTATCCCCGTTCACGTAAATGGTTAAAACTATTTCCCCAAGAAGGTAAGTATCCCTCTTTAGTTGGCGAGGATTCTGGCGGGATTATCGTTGATGACTTGGCGATCGTCTTTAAAATGGAAAGCCATAACCATCCTTCTCAAGTTGAACCTAAACAGGGTGCGGCTACCGGGGTAGGCGGTATTATTCGTGATATTTTTACTGCTGGAGCAAAACCGATTGCTTCTCTAAATTCTCTCCGTTTTGGTCCTTTAACTGAGCCGTATAATAAGTTTTTACTCCGAGGGGTCGTTGATGGGATTCAATTTTATGGCAACTGCTTGGGAGTTCCGACTGTCGGTGGAGAAATTTATTTTGATGAATCATATTCCGGCAATTGTTTGGTTAACGCCATGAGTATTGGTGTTTGTCATAAGGACCAGCTGGCTCGAGCCAAAGCTGTTGGTGTTGGTAATCCTATAATGTACGTTGGCTCCAGCACAGGTCGTGATGGTATTGGCGGCTGTTCGGTTTTAGCTTCTCATGAATTCTCTGAAGGGGAAGAAAAAAGACCGACAGTACAAATCGGAGATCCCTTTACAGAAAAATGTTTAATTGAAGCTACTTTGGAAATGTTAGCCACTGGTCATGTTTTAGGGATTAAAGACATGGGCGCAGCTGGGTTAACGTGTTCTTCTGCTGAAATGGCTGATGCCGGTGGGGTAGGCATGGAGATAAATCTTGATGATGTTCCTTTACGAGAACAGGGGATGGAAGCCTACGAGATCATGATGTCAGAGTCGCAAGAGCGCATGCTGGTTTGTGTTAAAGCCGGTCATGAAAAAGAGATTGAAGATATTTTTGCTAAATGGGATTTACATGGTGTGGTAATTGGCTATGTAACTGATGATAAAAACTTGCGGGTAAAATATCAGGGCAAAGTTGTTGCCGATATTAAGACGGAAGCTTTGGCTAAGGGGCCTGTTTATGATATGCCGGCTGAAAAACCAGCCTACTTGGATGAGGTAAATAAACTAGACCTGGCAACGATACCGCTGCCGACTAATTACAACGAGGTTCTGCTTAGCCTTTTAGCCAGTCCTTCTTTGGCCAACAAAGCCTGGGTTTATGAACAATATGATCATATGGTTCAGACCAATACTGTTGTTCTACCTGGTTCTGATGCGGCTGTGTTGCGTTTAAAGGGGACAACCAAAGGTTTGGCAGCAACTACAGATTGTAACAGTCGTTATTGTTATTTGAATCCTTATCGTGGGGCTCAAATTGCTGTTGCAGAGGCAGCTCGGAACCTAGTTTGCTCAGGTGCTGATCCTGCTGCTGTGACAGATTGTTTGAATTTTGGCAACCCAGAAAAACCGGATCGTTTTTGGTATTTTAAGAATTGTGTTATGGGGATTGTTGATGCTTGCAGAGAGCTTTATTTGCCGGTTGTATCGGGTAATGTCTCTTTTTATAACGAAAGTCCTAAGGGACCAATTAATCCTACCCCAAGTATTGGCATGATTGGTATTCTTAATGACGTTAACAAGCACTGCACCCAGTATTTTAAGGATGAGGGAGATATTATTTTTTTATTGGGTGAAAGCAAAGAAGAGTTGGGTGGCAGTGAGTATTTAAAAGTTATTCATGGCCAGGTTGCTGGTGAGGCGCCTGCTCTAGGCCTAAAAGTAGAAAAAGCTGTCCAAAAAGTAGTTTATGAGGCAATTGGTTTGGGTTACATTAATGCTGCTCATGATTGTTCGGAGGGGGGCTTGGCCGTAGCTTTGGCAGAATGTTGTATGTCTGATCAAAACAATATGATTGGGGCTAAAATTACTTTGGTGCCAGGCATTAGGGCTGATGCGGCGCTGTTTGGGGAATCACAATCAAGAATTATTGTTACTTGTAAGAAAGAAAATCTTTGCAAGATTGAAGAATTAGCCATTGAAAACAATTTAGTTTGCAATGAGCTTGGAGTGGTTGGTGGTGACAATCTAGAAATTGCTAATTTAATTAATCTACCTGTTGAGCAGTTGAGTCAGACCTGGCGGAGCGCGATAAAACTGTAGTTTTTCGTTGTTCTAAAAAAAAGGTTATAATCTATTTAGTAATAGATGAAACCTGCGACTGAACTTGCCTCGCCTGCTCGGCAAGGCGGATGTCGCGGTTTCCGAAAGTAATTATGGTAAAGATATTAAAAAAAGAAAGACTGGCGGAAAATATTTCCCGCATTATCGTGGCTGCTCCTCATATTGCTAAAGCGGCTAAGCCTGGCCAATTTATTGTTATTATCCCGACTGAAAATGCGGAACGAATCCCTTTAACCATTGCCGATAAAGATTTGGAAAAGGGAACCATCTCGATTATTTTCCAAATCGTTGGTGCTACCACCAAGCTTTTAGATTCTATTCCAGCTGGTGGGGAAATCGCTCATCTACTTGGGCCACTTGGCGTCCCTTCTCATATCGAAAAGTTTGGTACAGTTGTGGTTATTGGCGGTGGGGTAGGGATTGCCGAGATTTATCCGGTGGTTAAAGGTTTAAAGGAGGCTGGCAACAAGGTTGTGACAATTATCGGCGCTCGTTGTAAGGAAATGTTGGTTTATCAGGAAGAGTTGCGGATTGCGAGTTCCGAGTTAAAAGTTACCACAGACAATGGCGCCTGTGGGCGTAAGGGTTTTGTCTCTGATGAACTTAAAGATATGATTGCTACCGGGGAGAAAATTGATTTGGTCATTGCTGTTGGTCCGGTTCCCATGATGCGAGTCTGTTGTGATGTCACCAAACCTCATGGTATTAAAACCATGGTCTCTTTAAACCCAATCATGCTTGACGCAACTGGCATGTGCGGCGTTTGTCGTGTCTCTGTTGGCGGCCAAACCAAGTTTGCTTGTGTTGAAGGGCCAGAATTTGACGGCCATCAGGTTGATTTTGCTGATCTTGTGGCGCGTTTGAAGCCGTATAAAGATGTTGAGAAAAAAGCTTTTGATCATGTGTGCCGCTTACTAAAATAAGCCTCAAGTTATTTTTTTCTAAATTAAAAAAAAAGGTAACTATTTAGGTCTTTATTAGTTATTGACGAGAACCCCAGACTAAAGCCTGGGAAACGTTATTTCATAATAGTTCTTTTCTCGTCTATTTACCACACTTTAGTGTGGGGTGGCACCTGAATAGTTACCTTTTTAATGTATTTTTTAATGTATATCTTGGCCTGGCAGGCTAGGGTATGCTAAAATAAACCACAAGAGAGGTGAAATAAAATGAAGGCTTTGCAAAAGGATATCCAAAAAGAAATTGTGTTTTATGTCAGCAAACTTCCCCGTCTAAAACAGGTCGAAGCTTTGGATTTTATCAAATGGTTATGGGGTGGCTCCAGTCAAGAAAAGGAATTTACATCAGAAGAAATTAGCAAATTAGAGGTCCTGGCCCAAAAAAAAAGCGGTAAAAAATTTAATAACTGGGAAAATGCCAAAAAATATCTTGAAGGCTTAATGCATTGAAATACTATTTCAAGTCTTCTTTTCAGCGGCATTTCAAAAGGCTGGAAGGTATTCAGCAAAAACAAGTTGTTGAAGCTATAGAAGCCCTAAAAAGCGTCTTCGAGGCGGGTTACAGGCCCGAAGGCCTTGGCTTTAAAAGATTGGCCCAAAAACTATGGGAAATTCGTTCCAGTTTAAAGCAGAGAATTGTTTTTAGCTTTGAAAATGATGTTATCACTTTTGTTATTGTGGGCAATCATGATGATGTGGTGAAGTTCCTGAAAAGTGTTTGATTATGGCTGAAAAAAAGATAAGACAACACATGCAGAATCGCTCTGCCCAGGAGCGGATTAAAGACTTTAAAGAAGTTCCTTTGGGATTTACTCCTGAACAGGCAATTGCCGAAGCTAAGCGCTGTATCCAATGTAAAAAACCTCTTTGCGTGTCTGGTTGTCCTGTAGAGATTGATATTCCTGGTTTTATTAAATTTGTGGCTCAAGGCGATTTTGAATCTGCGGTCCAAAAGATTAAAGAAACCAATGCTTTGCCGGCTGTGTGTGGGCGGGTTTGTCCGCAAGAAGACCAATGTGAAAAACAATGTATTCTTGGGATTAAGGGGGAGGCTGTGGCGATTGGGAATCTTGAGCGTTTCGTTGCGGACTACGAAAGATCAAAGATTAAAGATCAAAGCTCAAAACAAACTCCAAGCTCCAAATCCAAAGATCAAAAAATTGCAGTAATAGGAAGTGGGCCAGCTGGCTTAACTTGTGCAGGTGATTTAGCGCGTAAGGGTTATCAGGTGACAGTTTTTGAATCGCTTCATGTGACTGGCGGGGTTTTAACCTACGGGATCCCGGAATTTCGTTTACCTAAGGCCATTGTTAACTTAGAAGTTGAATATATCAAGAGCCTTGGTGTTGAAGTAAAAGTCGATATGTTGATTGGTAACGTTTACACGATTAAAGAGTTGCTCAAAGACTATCAAGCGGTTTTTATTGGTTCTGGTGCAGGACTGCCAAAATTCATGAAGGTACCAGGAGAGAACCTTGATGGTGTTTACTCTGCCAACGAATATCTTTTCCGCATTAATATGATGAAGGCCTGGAATTTTCCGGCAAATTTAACGCCAATTAAAATCGGCAAACGTGTTGCTGTGGTTGGCGGAGGGAACGTTGCTATGGATGCAGCTCGGGTTTCTCTCCGACTTGGAGCAGAAGAAGTCTATATTATCTATCGCAGAACCGAAAAAGAGATGCCGGCCAGGTTGGAAGAGGTTCATCGGGCTCATGAAGAGGGGATTATCTTTAAAACCTTAATCTTGCCGGTTAAATATCATGCTAATGCTGATGGTTGGGTTGAGTTTGCTGAGTGTTTGCAAATGGAATTGGGAGAACCTGATTCTTCTGGTCGATGTCGACCGGTTCCAGTTGCGGGTTCCGAGTTTCGGGTTTCGGTTGATACAGTTGTTGTCGCAATTGGCAACTCTCCTAATCCGCTGGTGCCACAGCGTACCCCAGATCTAAAAGTTGAAAAATGGGGTGGGGTGATCGTTAACGAACAAGGTTTAGCTTCTATCCCTGGCGTTTATGCTGGTGGTGACATTGTTCGCGGCGCTGCTACGGTTATTTCTGCTATGGGTGACGGTAAGGTGGCAGCTAAGGCGATTGATCAGCAGCTGTCTGCTTAGTTTTCCTCCAATCTAGAAAATTTTTTTAGTAAGTTCTTTTATGGTAAAATAGCAAAGAGGGGAGTTTTTATTATGACAGCAATAGTTTTAGATGGTAAAGCCTTAGCAAAACAGATTGAAATTGAACTAGCAGAAAGGGTTAAAAAGCTCAAGAACAAACCAATTCTCGCTACCATATTAGTAGGGGACGATCCTGCTTCGGCCACTTATGTAAAAATGAAGGGTAATGCTTGCCAGCGAGTGGGTATGGAGTCTCAAAAAGTTATCTTGCCTGAGTCAACAACCACAGAACAACTTTTAGCCGAGATTGATAAGCTCAATAACAATTCTAACGTCCACGGAATCTTACTCCAACATCCGGTTCCCAAACAGATTGATGAAAGAGCCTGTTTTGATCGCATTAGCCTGGCCAAAGATGTTGATGGAGTCACTACACATGGCTTTGGCCGTATGGCGATGGGTGAATTTGCTTATGGTTCTGCTACTCCAGCAGGAATTATGAAGTTGCTAGACCATTATAAGATTCCCATTAAAGGCAAACGAGCTGTAATTGTTGGCCGCAGTCCTATTTTAGGGAAACCGATGGCTTTAATGTTAATGAACCGCCATGCCACTGTTACTGTCTGCCATTCTCGCACCGAAAACTTAGCAGAGGTTGTTAAAGAAGGGGATATTGTAGTTGGCGCTGTTGGTCGACCGGAGTTTATCAAGGGTGACTGGATTAAAGTTGGGGCAGTTGTGATTGATGCTGGCTATCATCCTGGTGGAATTGGTGATATTGAGTTAAAGGCAGTGATTGATAAATGTTCTGCCTACACTCCTGTACCAGGCGGAGTTGGACCGATGACAATTGCCACATTAATTATGCAGACTGTCGAGGCTGCAGAGAAAGTAGAGGGGAAATAAGAGATGTCAAAAGAATTAGTGGAAAGAGCCAAGGAACATTTCGGCAAAATTGTTGAGGAGCAACTCAAACGAGTTGAGATAATGAAAAGAGGGGAACAGGAAACAGATTTCTCGAAGCTAAAACCAATTATTATTGGGGTTTGTTTCGGTGATGGTATTGGCGAAGTGATTTCCAAACATGCAGAAACAGTTCTTCGCCACATGTTAAAGGACGAAGTTGCTGCTGATAAGGTTAAATTTAAAGACATTGCCGGTTTAACTATTGAAAATAGGGCGAAACATAAAAAAGCCATTCCTGATGATGTGCTAGAAGAGCTGAAAGCCTGTCATGTGATCCTCAAAGGACCAACCACTACTCCACAAGCTGGCGATCAGTGGCCGAATATTGAGAGTGCTAACGTGGCTATGCGCCGCTATTTAGATCTATTTGCCAATGTCAGACCTGTGCGGATACCTAAAGATGACATTGACTGGGTCTTTTTCCGTGAGAACACAGAAGGGGCTTATGTTTTAGGTTCCAGGGGGATTGATGCTTCTCCTGATATCAGCATAGACTTTAAAGTTATCACCGAGCAAGGGGCTGAACGTATTATCCGCATGGCTTTTGAATATGCCAAGAAGAATAAGGTTGATAAAGTTACCGTTATAACCAAATCAAATGTAGTTAAAACGACTGATGGCCGTTTTTCCAAGGTTTTTTTCCGTCTGGCCAAAGAATATCCTGGAATTAAGGTGGATGAATGGTACATTGATATTATGACGGCGAAATTGCTTGATCCAGCCAGACGCAGCGAGTTTAAAGTGATGGTGATGCCAAATCTTTACGGTGATATCTTAACCGACGAAGCAGCACAACTTCAGGGTGGGGTGGGGACTGCTGGGAGTGCCAATATTGGCACACGTTGGTCAATGTTTGAAGCTATTCACGGTAGTGCTCCTCGTATGGTCAAAGAGGGTCGAGCAAAATATGCTGATCCTTGTTCGATGATTCGAGCTGCTGCCATGTTACTCCGCCACATTGGTTATGCTGAACGCGGCGAAAAAGTAGAGATGGCCTTAGAAGTTTGCGGACAGTATGAAAAAAAGATCTCAATTACCGGGCGTGATACTGGGGTAACAGGTGAAGAATATGTTAACTATCTGCTATCCTGGATTGATAATCCCGGGCTCAAAGCTAGATGGGAAAAGGGGAGCTAGGCGGCTAATTGGGCGGCTCTGACTAGAGAAAAGAGAAAAGCTGATTCAGCCTCGGCTGCTATCTTTGAAACGCCAAGGATAAGATGCCCCTGCGGCTCTTGAGTGACTTGGTGACCATAGTATTCTTCTCCAGTTCTGCTTAACTCATAAAAGGTTAGGCTTCTACCAGTTGCTGACTGAAATCCATAATATTCTCCAGCATTTTCAGCAAGTGCCACATTGTGATGATGTAAATCTAATTCTCTATCGGTGGGGAGCCTAAATTGTTGATCAACCGGAAAATCAAAAGTTTTGTTGACGAAAGCAATAAAATCAACCACTTTCTGAACCGAAGTAAAGGGAGCATATTGCATGCCTACATGGGAGGTTGTTAGATTTTCTCTTAGTTTGGTAGGTAAAATCGCTGCTATGTTGATAATTTCAGTAGGAGTTAGAAAAACTTTATAAAGTGTAAATGCCGGAACATATTCGTGGGGGTGATTACTGATGCCTCTGTACCAGTGGAAAGCCTCAATTGTTGCCAGACTATCTAAAGCCCTAAGATGTTGTTTAGCTAAGTCGTCGTTTGTTTTTGTTCCTAGTCTATCTAGCACTAATTTAGGGACTTTTTCAGGGCCACCATAAACCTTAATATAGTTTTTAGGTACTTTTGGTGGTTGAGTTGCAGCTGTTAACATCTTACCTTGCTCCTAAGTCTTCTTCCGCACAAAAGAAGAGAAATTTCATTATATTTTGGATTAGCCCCAAACTAATAACTTATGCTATTATTAGAGAAATGATTAGACGACTTTTACATAAATTCCAAAAAGAACGAGATCTAACCACAGGTTCAATCTCCAAAAATATCTGGATCCTGGCTATTCCTATGATCATTAGCAACATGTTGCAGGCAGGCTTAAACCTGGTTGATATGTTTTGGGTGGGTCGCTTAGGGGCAGCGGCTATTGCGGCAGTGGCAATGAGCGGTTCCCTTTTAATGATAGTCATGTTTATTATGATTGGGGTTGGTATTGGTACCACTGCCATGGTGGCAAGAGCCATCGGTGAAAACGATCAAGCTAAGGCAGATAATGCTGCCATGCAGTCTTTGATTTTAGGTTTTTTTAGCTCAATAATACTGGCTTTGATCGGTTACTTTAGTGCCCCATTCTTGCTTAAACTCTTAGGAGCGGATGCAGAGGTCTTAACCTTGGGGCTCGGTTATATGAGAATTCTTTTTGTTGGGGTTAACGTTATATTTTATATCTTTTTTATTACTGCCATCTTAAATGGTGCAGGGGATGCAGCTACCCCGATGATTATTGCGATTATAATGACAGTGGCAAATATTATTCTCGACCCATTATTGATTTTTGGAATTGGGCCTTTTCCCCGCTTAGGCGTTGATGGAGCTGCGCTGGCCAGTGTTTTAGCCGAAGGCATTGGCTCGATAATTGCTTTAGAGGTTCTCTTGAGAGGGAGATCACGTGTTCATGTCAGACTGCAATATTTACGGGTTAATTTCCTGATTATTTTTCAAATATTAAGAATTGGGGTTCCGGCTTCGGCCCAAATGATCTTGCGGGGGTTTTTAAACCTGGCCTTGATTGTGGTTGTGGCCGGCTTTGGTACCCAGGCTGTTGCAGCCTTCGGGGTCTGTATTCGATTTAATATGTTAGCCTTGATGCCTGGTTTTGCCCTTGGTATGGCTGCTGCAACTTTGGTTGGTCAAAATCTGGGCGCAAAAAAACCTGAACGGGCAATGGCTTCTGCCTGGCTGGCAACTGGTTACTATGCGGTTTTTATGGGGGCAATGACTGTTTTGTTCTTAATATTTGCGCCGTCAGTGATTGCCTTTTTTAATAACGATGCACAGGTTGTTGAGATTGGAACTAATTATTTACGGATTAGTGCCTGGGGCTATGTTTTTGTTGCCCTGGGAATTGTTTTGAGTCGTTCTTTATCTGGTGCAGGGGATACCATTGTTCCGTTAATTATAACCTTTGTTGCCCTCTGGCTAGTGCAGATTCCTTTAGCCTTTTATCTTTCCCGTTTTACCAGTTTAAATTTGGATGGGGTTTGGGTAGCTATTTTAGTGGCTTATCTTCTGCAAGGGACAATGACCGCAATTTGGTTTCAGATGGGTAAGTGGAAAGCGAAGAAAGTATAATGTGTAATGGGAATGAAGTAATGTGTAAAATGAATATTCATATTACGCATTACCCATTACTTTATTCTTGAGACATAGAGGAAGACAATGAGTAAAGAGAAGTATTTCAAAGCATTTTTCGGTGTGGAGCCTAATAGTATTAGGTCTAAGGTCATCATTTCCCCAATTATTTATCCTCAGCAGTTTGAGAAACTGATTGGTAGAAAGGGTCAGTCTTACAAATCAATATTAAGCTATCTAGTTGTTAATTTTAATGATTTAACTTTTATTAAAACCCCGATGACTCAAGCGGCAGTGGCCGATTTAGTGGCGTTGTTGCCACAAACAAAATGCCGAGAAGTTTTTTTTGTTGGGGCGGTGGCGGCTCTGCAGAAGGAAGCCCAAATTGGGGATGTCTTTATTTCTAGTCGTGCCAAAGACTTTTTCTCTGTTAAGTCTATGCACGATGAGACTCAACGGAAACTGGCAGAATTGAGAAAAAAGGGCGTAGTGGGGATTGATTTTGAGAGTCGGCCGTTCTTTCGTGAGGCCAAAAAAGCTAATCTATCTGCTGTGGCCTGTTTTGTGGCGACCGATTTGCCTTTTAGTAAGCCTTTTTATTTAAGTAAAACCGTTGAGGAAAAGTTGCTGATTCAGAGCTCAATAGCGTATATAATAAATGCCATCAAATGAAAAACATCATCAGGCAACTGGTTGAAGATAAAAAACTCCTGCGCAAGACAGCGGATAAGATTTTGGCTTTACCCAAAGACGATCAAACAGCCACCCTTAAATTTCTGACTGATTTTGGTTTAAATATTAACTACGCCCGCGAATTTCTCGGTTATGTTTTTGATGTGGCGAAAAGGGATGTTTTGACTGTCTCTCAGGTTTTGCAGCATCACTTAATAAGCTACCTGCAGAAGAAAACTAAGTTGCCGCCAGCTAGACAAAAGGATTTGCTAAGGGAGATTCTACGGGAGCTGCGCTACCCATATTCTTACGGGGCAGCTAAATCTAAAGAGAAATCTAAACTCTTGTTGTCTGCGACCGATACTCCTAAGACTCAAACAACAGCTGGTTTTGAAAAAATTTATGTTGAGAAGTCGGTTAAAAAAGAGTTGATAACCCAAAATGTTCTTAAGCATTATAAAGATCTTCCTCTTGAGTATATTGACGCTGCCCACCAATTAATCAAGGCTCATTATTCTATTGGTCGGGGAAAAAGAACTCTGGTTTTGGCAGAACAAAAGGGGGAGTGGTTGGATCGCTGTCCTGGGACGCGCAAGCATATTTGCTGTAATTATCTGGTGATAAATAATATTGTCAATTGTCCTTACGATTGTACTTATTGCTACTTGCAGACCTATATTAATAATAACATTTTAACTGTCTATGCCAATGCTGCTGATATCTTAGATGCCTTAGATGATTTTTTTAAGCTACATCATGGCGAGCATTATCGAGTTGGCACCGGGGAGTTTTCCGATAGTTTGGCTTTGGACAAAGTGTTGGGTTTTTCGCAGCCGTTGATAGGTTTTTTTGCCCAGCAAAAAGATCACCTGCTGGAATTAAAAACCAAGAGTGCGGAAGTTGAGCATTTGCTTGATTTGAAACATAATGGCCAGACTGTTTTCGCTTGGTCAGTTAATCCAGAGAAGTTGATTGAAAGGGAAGAGTTTGGGGCTGTCAGTTTAGCCAAGCGTTTGCAGGCAGCTAAAAAGTGTGTGGCTGCTGGTTATCCGGTTGCTTTCCACTTTGATCCGATTATTCATTATGCTGGGTGGGAAAAGGATTATCAGCAAGTGGTCAAGAAAATATTTGCGGCTATTCCTGCTGACAAAATTGCCTGGATTAGCCTGGGGGCCTTGCGTTATCAACCAGAGCTGAAAGATATTATTGAAGAGCGTCATCCCCAATCCAAAATCACTTTAGGAGAGTTGGATGTGGCCGAAGATGGAAAGCTGCGTTATTTCAAGCCTGTTCGTCTGGATATCTTTCAGAAAATGCATGGTTTTATTCGTGCCCGGTCTGGCGATGTTTATGTTTATCTATGTATGGAAAGTAGTGATATCTGGGCTAAGGCAGGGATTAAAAACAAGACCAAAAATCCTTATGCTAAGTATTTTAGGTTTTTTTGTAAGTAGGTGGGATTGTTCAAGATTTAAACAAACGGTTAGAGGGGTGTTTTGCGGGCTAGGGCCGAGTTAATTCCGTCTTTAACTACTTGTCCAACAGCGCCTGGTTCTAATCTTACAGGATTGGGAGCTTTAAAACCCATATGAATTGGGCTGGCAGCAACCGCATAAGGTTGATACTCCCCCTCTACTTGGATTTCTGCTTCAGAAATACCTTCTTTGATTTCTCCCCTTATTAGCATCTCTTCAAGTTGTCGGTAGTAAGTGGGCAAATAGATCGCGGCTTCAAGAATATTGATGCCTTTAATAGAAAGGGTAAATCCTCTGGGCGTTATAACGGTAATACTGCCTTGCTCATAATCTTCAAAATGACCGTAGACTGGGCCAGTAAATTGTTTTTTGTGTCTGGACTGTCCAGCCATTGGCATCCAGTCAGTTGTGGTTGCTTCTTCAGTGGTACCAAAGGTGTTTTCCAAGGCTTTTTGGGCTACTGCTAGGATTGGTTGATAGTATTGGGGTTCAATTAAATGACCAACAAAATCTTTTGATTTAACCGTTGGGCCTTCAAAGACGACCCATTGGCCATAAAATTCACAACCCAGTTCATAGGTGTTTTCTACTTGGGCTGACTTTTTCCAAATAAGCGGGAGTTTTTTGTTTGATTCACTGGGGTGATGGTTTTTGAGAAAATGATCAACTAGTTGTTTGGTGGTAAGAAGTTTTGGCTCAAACTTTTCCTGAAGGGGTGTTTTAGCACTCCAGACTAGACGCAGATGGCTAACTCGTCCAACAGAAGACATTGGCCTTTACCTCCTTGGGTATCGTGTTTCATTATGCGGCCTTTGGTCCTATCTGAACATAGGCTCAACCGCCCCTGCCTGCCGGCAGGCAAGGTGAGGCGGCTTCGCGCTCCTAAACCATTATCGACAGCCCTCCCAGGAAATTTCACTCAAAATCAAAATACTTTGAAAATAAGCCCAAACTCCCTCGGCAAAACAAGGTTGTAAGATTAAATCGGGCCTTTCTTTTATTATCGTAGAGAGTAGATTCCGGTGAAAGGATTCACTGCAGATGATAGTGCCGATAGTTAAACCGTTTAATTCAAATATTCGTTCCCTTGATTCTTGATGACTTACATTGTCTCCCTGGTGTCGCGCAATAACCTTTAGCCCAGAATCTTGATTAGCAATATCTGTGGGAAAGAAGAGAACATAAGTACTGATTGGCAAGCTGTCCCGATCATTATTTTGAACGATTCCATAAGCAACTGCGATTTGGGCTTCTTGAACAACAGTTTGAAATGATGGGCCGCTATAGGGATTCTCAATAACATCACTAGGATAGGCTTCACGTTCAAATTAGTTGCCTACACTGGAAAGTTCACTTAGGTAAGCCAAGTTAAGCGGTAATCCTCGTGAGGTGCAGAAATATTTTAAAGCTTTAACTAGTTTTTGAGCGTGTTCTATATTAGCCATATTCCTGTCCTGGCAAACCATGGATAGAGGGGTCTCTTCAACTTGCAGGACAGCTGCGCTTAAACGATAACCTTTAGCTTCTGGATTAGCCAGATAAACTGGATAATCTTGAGCTACTCTGGTAGCTTTACCGTGCCTTATTTCAGGGATCTTGATTGTTGTTATCGGTATAACTTTTGTCATGGTCTTAACTAGTTCTTACGCAGCCAAACTAAACGAATCAGCCACAAAATCAGGCTGGTCAGGTGATTGTCTGATTTGCTCTTCTGTTCTGGTGTTGCCAGTCATAACGAGCAAGCTTTTAATTCCGGCATTTCTGGCGCCTCTGATACCATATTCTAGTGAATCATCAATCATTAGAATTTGTTCTTTGGGTACATCTGGAACTAAAGAAAAAGCTAATTCATAAATTGGTAGATAAGGTTTGCCTAGTCTAGCTAAAAGCCGGCCAGAGCAAGCTTCAATAATAAAGCCTAAAGCTCCTGCAGCCATCCTAACTTCAGTTTCCTTTACAGGCGCAGTTAAATCAGGATTAGCAATAATTCCTTGAACTTCTGGGCGGTATCTTAGAATATTAATTGCCGCATTAATTAGAGCTGTGGGGATTAGGTTGTCAGCTCCATGTTCTAATTCCTGGCGTGTTATAACAACAGCTTTAACTAGTTGTGGAGTGTCTAAAACCCGCTGATGAGCCAACACAACTCCGCCGGCTTGGGTAATATAATCGGCTCCGCCTTGATTCCCAACATTAAAGATGTTGGCTCCTACTAGGTCGTTTGCTTGGAAATGCGGTTTTAAGACCATGCCAGAAGTAATTATGTTTTCTAGCTCTAAATCTACCTGGCGTTGTTTTAGTGATCTTTGAATATCTTCAGGTGGTTCAGACGCTGTGTTAGAAAGAATAATGGCCCTTTTGCCTTGAGCCTTTATTTCTCTAATTGTTTCAGCTGTGCCAGCAATTAGGCCACTGGCAGTTTTTAACACCCCAAAATTATCAATTAAAAACACCGAGTGTTTTCTAATAATCTCTCTAATTGATAAACGAACAGGGTTGATCATATATTTTTATCGGCAGATAAGGCCAATAATTTCACTGAAGTAAATATTTCGCAGAATAGTAGAAAAGACTAATTTAGGACAACAAATTTATAACCCTGTTTTTTTAGCCGGGTAATAATTCTGGGCAACGCGGCCACTGTTTCTTTGCTCTTATCGTGCATCAAGATAATGTCATCTCCCTTAGTCTTAGAGATAATCCGTTTAATGATTGAATTAGATTTTCTTATGCCGGTTTTTAGATGATAATAATCGTCGGCATTAACCGACCAGAGAATAATCTTATAGCCAGCTTTCTCAAGGGTTTTAATTTTGGCTTTGTTTATCGTCCCATACGGAGGGCGGAATAAATAGCACTCTTGGCCGGTTAATTCTTTGATCAGAGCATTAGTTTTGGTGAGCTCAAGTAGAAGCTTTTGCTCGTTTATCCAGGTGATTTTGGTGTGGTTGTAAGTGTGATTGCCGATTTGATGACCTTCCTGGCTAATGCGTGCTAATATTTGCGGATTTTCTTCAATCCTCTTGCCCACCACAAAAAAAGTCGCCTTAACGTTTTCCGCTTTCAAAATATCCAGAACTTTTTCTGTAAAAACAGGGTAAGGACCGTCATCAAAGGTTAAAGCCACTTGTTTAGGATGATTGAGTTTGTAAATAGTGGCGCCGGCTGTAGTGTTAAGTAGTAACAGGACAAACAATAGGATTAACAGGGCGACTTTATGTTTCATCTATCTACTACTCTTTCTGTTGTTTCCTATGACTCATTAAAAGTCGGCGAGGGTTTTTATCTAACTCAACCTAACCCTGATCAAAGCGCCGATTTCTGAAAAGTATTTGAGCCACTGGTTTGCCGTTTGATTACCCTGTTTGGCTTGTTGTTCTTTTTGTTGGTAAATCTTTTTATAAAGGGCAAAGTAAATGTTTTGAGCTTGCCATAGATCCAGATCAAGCTGTAGCAGATCAGCGTTGAAAATGTCTAAAGACAACCTGATTCTTTCTAAAACAGCTAAATCTTCCGGTGATTTCAACCAGAGGTTCATTAGGGTGTTTAATTTTTTGGTGGCGGCAAACGATAGAGCTTTTTTATCCAGCTTTATTGACCAGAGATTAACTTCCTGGGTTAGTTCCTGCAGTTTGCTCAGGCTTTGTTCATCATCATCCAGAATCAGCTGAAGCAAGTCATGGTTGAAGATGAATCTGGCAATAGCGTAAAAAGCCCGGGGCAGAGGAATATTAAGTTCGTTCATTGTTTTCATCAGTGGCAATGAGTCTTTAAACATGCGCTGCATTGAGCGACCCATATCGGCAATAAGTGGATCGGAAATTTGAGAGACAATTTTCCTCTGTTCGTCTTTAAATAAATGCCAGAGGGAGTAGCTGTGTTCGCCAAACGACTTGTCAATGAGAGAAATGACTTCGGCGCTTTTGCCTTTAAGAAAAGCTGTTTTGGCCTTTTGCCGAAGCTGGTCAAATTGGCCGTTATCAAGGTAATGCCTGGCTCCTGCTACAATGTTTTGGTCTCCCAGGTACATAACCGCAAAGGTAATTGGGGCTTCTTCTCCGGTTATCTTGGAAGATAAGATGGTTTTGCCTATTGCTAATTTATGCTTGCCAAATTCTACCCGGTCAAAGACTTCATTATGAGCCGTATAAGAAAATAGGTCAGGGTTTTTAGTGAATAGGGAAGAAATTGCATAGTGGGCAGCTACCCTTGGTAAATCAGCGATTTGCGGACTAATAATTTGTTGATAGATGGTGGCAGCGTTATCTAATTCCTTAATATTACTGGGAACTTTGGCCAGTAGGCTAAGATATTCTGTTTCCAGGTCCCAGTCAGCAGCAATTTTAGCCATTTGGATTGCGCGGGCAGCATAAGACATGATTTGAACAGTTTCTATGCCGGAAACTTCATCGAAAAACCAACCGCAACTGGTATACATTAGTTGAGCCTGGCGCTGCATTTCTAAAAGTTGCCTAACTTTAGCTTTTTCCTCTTTTGATAAGTCTTTTTTGCCATAGTGGCTGAGCCACTTGGTGAGATTTTCTTCCGAACGATTAAGAATTATTTCAATATAGTTATCCCTGGCTGTCCAAGGATCTTTTAAGTATTTTGAAGCTTGCTGGTCAAATAGTTCTGTTAGCTTATCTCTTAACCAATCCATCGCTTCTCTTAGTGGGGCACGCCAGTTTTGCTGCCAGTTAGGGTTAATGCCGCTCTGGCAGCCGCAATTGGAGCGCCAGCGTTCAATCCCATGAATACAGCTCCAGGAGGAGTTTTCAAAAACCTCTACTTCAAAGCTAGCAGGATGTTTTTCCAAAAACTCACCGTAAATAGTAATTTTGGCCAGATTTTTCTTCTCAATATGATACAAGCAGTAGGCCAGGGCCATGTCCCCGAAACGGTGGTGATGCCCGTAGCTTTCCCCATCAGTCCCAACATGAACCAATTGAGACTCACTACTTTGTCTGTTAAACAGTCTGGCCAATTTTTCCGCAAAAAAATTACCGTTATTTAGCAGTCCGGCAAAAGCAATCTCTCGAGAAGTTTGGCCGTCATAGAAAAAAATGTTAATGTAGCGACCTGAAGGGAGACGGCAGAGGTAGGCGGCTTTGGGGTCGATTCTTTCTTGACTTACATCCAGCCAGTTTGAAGTGCCAATTTTTCTGATCCGTTTTGCCTGGCGCGGAGCTAGGATAGTAAATTTAAGGCCTAGTTCTGCCATAATATCCAGTGTTTCCAGATCAACTGCAGTTTCTGCCAGCCACATGCCCTCTGGAGCCCGTTTAAAACGATGTTCAAAATCTTTCAGTCCCCAGATAATCTGAGTTCTTTTATCTCTGGAATTAGCCAGGGGCATAATCATGTGATTGTAAACTTGGGCCAGGGCGGAACCATGGCCGGAAAAATTTTGCTGGCTGATCTGATCTGCCAGCAAAATTTCATAGTAAACAGTTGGGGCTTTTCTTTCCAGCCAGGTCAGCAGGGTAGGGCCAAAATTAAAACTGATCTTGGAGTAATTATTAACGATATTAATGATGCGTTTTTGTTCGTTAAGAATACGTGAAGCGGCATTGGGTCCGTAACATTCGGCTGTGATGCGATCATTCCAATCATGGTATGGCCAGGCTGAATCTTGCATTTCTACTTCTTCCAGCCAAGGATTTTCCCTGGGCGGTTGGTAAAAGTGGCCGTGGATACAAATATAATGTGTCATAATTTCTCCTATTCTATCAGCTCTTAGTCTTTTCTCAAAACCACCATTGCCAAAGGTGGAATGGTTAGTGCCAGTGATTGTGGGTATCCGTGACTGGCGATTGTATCTGTTTCAACGAGATTATTGTTGCCCAAGTTACTGCCACCGTAATAATGCGAATCACTATTTAATGTCTCTTGCCAAAAACCGCTGGCAGGCACGCCCAAACGATAGTTGTATCGTGGCACAGGAGTGAAATTACAGACTACCAGCACTATTGTTCCGGTTGATTTGCCTCTTCTGATAAAACTAATAATACTATTATCGTGATCCTGACAGTCAATCCAGCTAAATCCATCGAGATCAAAATCAACCTCAAAAAGGGCTGGTTCTTGCTTGTAATAATGATTAAGGTCTCTGACCCACTTTTGTACTTGCCGGTGTTGGTCATGTTCTAAAAGGTGCCAGTCTAGGCTGGTGTCATGGTTCCATTCGTGCCACTGGCCAATTTCTGCCCCCATAAAAAGGAGCTTTTTGCCAGGGTGCATATACATATAACCAAATAAGAGTCTTAGATTGGCAAACTTTTGCCAGTTATCTCCGGGCATTTTGTTTATGAGTGAGCCCTTGCCATGGACTACTTCATCATGAGAAAGGGGAAGCAAGAAATTCTCAAAAAAAGCATACCAAAGACTAAAAGTCAGCTGATCATGGTGAAATTTTCGGTGAACAGGTTCTTTACTTATGTAGACAAGGGAATCGTGCATCCAGCCCATATTCCATTTCAAACCAAAGCCTAGTCCGCCAAGATGAACCGGTTTGGTTACCATGGGCCAAGCAGTTGACTCTTCGGCATAAGTTTGGGTATCAGGAAAATTTTGATAGACAGTGGTGTTTAACCGTTTTAAAAAACTAATTGCTTCCAGGTTTTCCCTGCCGCCAAAAACATTGGGAATCCATTCTCCTTCTTTCCTGGAATAATCAAGATAAAGCATTGAGGCAACCGCATCGATACGCAAACCATCAATGTGATATTTATCCAGCCAGAACATAGCACTGCTGATTAGGAAGTTTTGAACTTCTTTTCTGCCATAGTTAAAAATATAACTGCCCCAATCAGGGTGGTAGCCTTGACGCCGATCAGCATGTTCGTAAAGATTGGTTCCATCAAAATAAGCCAGGCCATATTCATCGGAAGCAAAATGGGAAGGAACCCAGTCAAGAATAACCCCAATACCATTTTGGTGGAGGATATCGATCAAATACATAAAATTTTGAGGTGTGCCGTAGCGGCTGCTGGGTGCAAAGTAACCGGTTTTCTGATAGCCCCAGGAACCATAAAAAGGATGTTCCATAACCGGTAAAAACTCCACGTGAGTAAAACCCATTTCCTTGACATATTTGGCTAGTTGTTCAGCCAGCTCATGGTAGTGTAGTGAGCGGTTGTTTTCTTCCACAACGCGACGCCAAGAACCCAAGTGGACTTCATAGATAGAAATTGGGGCGGAAAGGGAATTGTTTTGCCGGCGTTTTTCCATCCACTCACTATCATTCCAGGTGTAATCAAGGTCCCAGACAACAGAGGCTGTTTTAGGAGAGACTTCCCAGGCAAAGGCAAAGGGATCGCCTTTGTCTTTTTTAAAACGACCATTTTTTGCAGTAATAAAATATTTGTAAATAGAGCCTTTTTGGAGACCGGGAATAAAACCTTCCCAGATCCCGGAACTATCCCACCTTGGGGCCAGGGGATGACTTTTCTTGTTCCAACAGTTAAAATCACCAATCACGGTAACTTTTTCGGCGCTTGGAGCCCAAACAGCAAAACAAACTCCTGGCTGACCGTTTTGTTCTGTTAGATGTGCCCCGAGTTTGTTGTAGAGCCGAAAATGGCTCCCTTCTTTAAAAAGATAAATGTCCTGTTCAGTTAGAAGGCTCTGGTCATGAATAACAGTTGTTTTTTTCATTGGTTTCTTTCTGTGTCAACGGTTAAAGCTGTTAGTTTTTCTGCTGTTTGCTGGTTAAGTTGATTGGGCAGAAGCCGCCACAGCCAGTTGCCGCTCGGTTTCCCGGGAGTATTTATCCTGGCTTCTTGTCCCAAGCCCAGAAGATCTTGAACAGGGATAATAACTGTCTTGGCCCTTGAAGTCATGAGCAGGTTAATGAATTCCCAGTTGATTGTTTCAGTGCAGGCCTCTTTGCCTAGATACTTAAAGACCCTATTTTTGTTCTCCTTTGTGGCTTCGTTTTCAAACCAGCCGCGGACAGTGTTGTTGTCGTGCGTACCGGTGTAGGCAATGCAGTTTTCGGGATAGGTATGTGGCAGGTAAGGGTGTTGGTCGTTTTCATCGCCAAAGGCAAAGAGGATTATTTTCATGCCTGGAAGGCTAAATTGGTTCATCACTTCAGTTACGTCTGGGGTGATGACTCCCAGATCCTCGGCAATAATTGACAGGGAACCAAATTCTTTTAACAGAGTAGTGAAAAAATCTTTGGCCGGGGCTTCAATCCATTGACCATTAATAGCGGTTTTTTCTCCGGCTTTAATTTGCCAATAAGCCACAAAGCCGCGAAAATGATCCAGGCGAACAAGATCAAAAAGTTTAAAATTGTGATCCAGACGCCTAACCCACCAGTGGAAACCTTCGGCTTTAAGAGCTGACCAGTTATAAACAGGATGACCCCAGAGCTGGCCGGTTTGGCTAAAATAATCTGGCGGCACCCCAGAAACGAAACTGGGTTGTTTGTTCCCATCCAGCTGAAAAAGTTCCGGGTTTTGCCAGACCTCCGCGCTGTCGGCCGGTAAATAAATGGGCAGGTCGCCAATAATTTTAATGCCTTTTTCATGGCAATATTTTTTTAGCTCGCCCCACTGCTGATAAAAAAGGAACTGGTAGAATTTTTCCCGATCAATGATTTCTTTTAGTTGTCGAGTGATTTCTGTTAGAGTGGCTTGATCCCTGTCCCGCAGGTTTTTTTGCCAGTCTTGCCAATGCTCATCCTTTAATTTGGTTTTTAGGGCCTTGAGCAAAGTAAAACTGTTGAGCCAAAAAGCATTGTCTTGGCAGAAGAAATTGTAGGCTTCTTGATGATGACTATTTTTAAAGTTGTTATAAGCTTTTTCCATCAGGCGGGTCTTATAAACCGTGCTTAGTCCGTAGTCAACCTGACCTGGCACAAAATCTGGGCGGGGGAGGAGATCAGCCGGCAGAAGCAATGATTGCTGCACTAGAATTTCCGGGCTAATAAGCAAAGGGTTTCCCGCGAAAGCAGACAAACCATGATAGGGGCTGTTGTGATATTCCAGACTGGTTTCAGTTAAAGGGAGCATTTGCCAGTAGGTTTGTTTTGCCTGGGCTAAAAAATCCACAAAGGAATAGGCCTCTGGTCCCAAATCACCAATACCAAAAGGTGACGGTAGAGAAGTAGGATGCAGCAACAAGCCACTCTGTTTCTTGTTTGTCATTCTTTTACCAAAATAAATCCACTCCCGCAGTAGCTGTGAGGAAGCTCATAGCTGTATAGCAGATGCAACTTAGTTAATGGTTTTATAAATATCTTGCTCTGGTGTGGTTAGAGCGACAAAATGTTTTTTATCTTTAGTGGTATAAAACACTTTGCCTTCATGGGCTAGCCAACCCAGACCTTGATAAGCAAGATCACTTTTTTCATCGATCACTTTTGGAAGCTGAGCAAGGCTGATTTCACCTTTTTTCCCCAGAACCTGCCAAATTTTACCAGCTACTTCACCAATCTTGTCTCGGAGTATCTCTTCTCTCATTTTATTGCCCTCCTTTTTACTTTAATATCATAGTGCTGAGCGGTAAACAAGTCAATATTATTTTGCCTTTTTACTAAGTGCCTTTTTATATAGGTCAACATATTCCTGGGCCGATTTATTCCAAGAATAATCGAGCTTCATGATTCTAGCCTGCAGTTTTCTCCAGATAGTTTTCTTCTTGAATATTGAGCAGGCTCTCTTTACAGCTTGCAACAAAGCAGCGCCAGTATATTCTTCAAAAACAAAGCCGTCACCGCTGGCTGTTGCGGAGTCATAGTCTTTAACTGTATCGGCCAAGCCGCCTGTTTTTCTGACAATTGGCACCGTGCCATATTTAAAGCTGATCAGCTGTCCTAAGCCACAGGGTTCATAACGGGAGGGCATCAGGAACATGTCCGAACCAGCATAGATCAATTGAGCCAGTTTGGCGTCAAAGGTTAAGTTGAGTCCCAATTGTTGCGGATATTTTTGTTTGGCTTGCTGCAGGATTTCGTGGTATTTTGCGTCGCCTGTTCCCAAGACAACCAGCTGGCAGTTGAGCTGCATGATCTCATCTAGGACCTCACTTAAGATGTCCAGCCCTTTTTGATCGGCTAGGCGGCTGATTAGGCCGATGACTGGTTTTGTCTCGTTAACTTCCAGCCCGTTTTGTTTTTGCAGTTCAGTTTTATTTTTTAGCTTTAGAGCCAACTTAGGAATAGAGTATTTTTGTGGAATATTTTGATCAATGGCCGGATCCCAAAGCTGGTAATCCAGGCCATTAACAATACCAAAAACATCTTGTTTGCGGGAACGTAAGAGCCCATCTAGTCCATGACCGAATTCCTCGGTTTGGATTTCCTGAGCGTAGGCTTGTGACACGGTATTAATGATGTCGGCATAAACTAGGCCAGCTTTGATCAAGGCTATTTGTCCCCAGAATTCTAATTTGTCTGGAGTAAATTGATCCCAGCCCAGACCTGTAGCTGGTAACTTGTCTTTGGGGAAAGTTCCCAGGTAACCCATGTTATGGATTGAGTAAACTACAGCGGTTTTCTGAAAAAATGGATCATTGGCATGTAAGACCTTGAGATATGCTGCTGTTAGTGCTGACTGCCAGTCATTACAATGAATGATGTCCGGCTGCCAGTTCAGGTCAACTAACAATTTTAGGCTGGCTTGACAATAAGCGGTAAATCTTTCCAGGTTATCTTCAAAATCAATTCCCTTGACCTGATACAGGTCGGCACGGCTGCCAAAATAAGCTTCGTTTTCATAAAAATAAACAATTACTTCCGAACCAGGCACTTTGCCTTGCCAGATTTCCGGGGAAAGTTTTTTTAGTTTGTATTTTTGCGGATCAACCTTTTGATAACGTGGTAAAAATACCCTGACATCATGGCCTAGTTCTGCCAGTGCCTTAGGTAGAGCTCCGGCTACATCAGCCAGACCGCCTGTTTTAGCGAATGGGACAACTTCCGGGGAAATCAATAATATTTTCAATCTAGTGCTCCTTTATTTTATATTTGCTTGACCAGTTTGGAATACTTTTTTATCATTTGAATTGCTTGTTGTTTTGACCCTCCTTCTGCGTAAAGATGAATGACTGGATCGGTAGTATCCGGCAAGATTAGCACCCAGGCATTATTATGCCATATTTTGATACCGTCTTGTGTCTCCTTTTTGTTGGTAGCTGGTAATAGTTCGAGAATTTTGCGCATCAGCCTGCCCTTGTGCTCAGTTAGACAGGGGAGATCGGCTTTAAGCAAATGGCTGGCTGGGATGGTAGCGCATAATTTCGACAAGCTCTTTTTTTCTTTGGCCAGGTATTCGGCCAATTTTACTACGGAAAGCATGGCGTCAAAAGAGGGCAGAAAATCAGGGAAAATAAAACCACCCTGGCTTTCTCCCAAAAAAGTCAGTTGGGTGTTTTTGGTTGCTTCCATCATGCCGCGAAAGGAGTTTTTTGTTCTGATTACCTGACCCTGATATTTTTTGGCTAACAATTCAATGACTTTTGATTCCTTAGTTGGTACGGCAATAGTGTTATTTTTGTGGTTTTTTAAAGCCAGCATGGCCAGCAAGGACAAGCTCTGCTCCCCACTTAAAATGCGGCCTTTTTCATCGCAGATAAAGATCTTTTCTGCTCCGGTATCAAGGAGAACTCCAAAATCGGCTCCAACACTGCGCACAATTTGGGTCATCTGTTTTAATGAGTGTTCGAAAGTGGTTTGGTCCTTGGTGATTTTGTTTTCATCAATGTAAGCGTCAAGGGCAATCACTTCCAGTCCCAGCTTGCCTAAGATAGAAGGAAAAATCTGTGATGCTGAACCAAAAGAATAATCAACCACAATCTTTAGGCGGGCTTTTTGGATCGCAGCCAAATCAATGTGTGACAATAAGCCTAATTTATACTCTTCAGCAACGCGATGATAAGGGTAGGATAATTCACCGGTTTCATTTAAGGTGGTCCTGACAAAATCTTCGGCAAAAAAAGTCCGTTCAATTTTCTTTTCTAGGCTTGGCGGCAGATCCATGCCATCCTGATCAAAAAACTTGATGTCAATAACATCCTGGTCAAAAGGGGATTTTCTGACGTGAAAACCACCCTTATATTTTAAAGACTTGATTTCGAAGCGGTTGACAGGAATTGGAACCATTTCCAGGTTGGAAATATCGAGGCCGGTTGAAAGTGCCCCGGCAATTAAGCCTCGGTAGATCATGCGCGATGCTTTGTGGCTGTCGCGGCCACAAGCGATTTTGCTCCCTTTGCCCAGCACAGAACCAAAAGCTGCGCCTAGCGCTGCAGCAAATTGAGGGGAGATTTCAATATTACACTGGCCAGTAACACCATGCTGGCCAAAAATTGATTTACTCCAGTGCTTGCGCCAAATCATGGAGTGGGAGACGCGACTGCCTGCTTCAACTATTCTTCTGGGCCAGATTTTGATAAAAGGATTTATCTCGGCATTAGCGCCAATTTCCGTCTGGTTGCCTATTACAACTCCTTCAGACAAAACTGCTTTGTCACCAATTGTTGTATTCGATGTAACGATGCAATCCTGTAAGACTGCCTTATTGCCAATTTCTACGTTGTCCCAAATGATACTGTTGTTGACGATTGCTCCGGCCTTGATTTTACAGTTTTCTCCGATTACTGTATTCCTGACTAATGCCTGATCAGCAATTATTGAGCCTTTGCCAACCAAGACAAAATTATTTAAGGTCGAACCGTTCCCGTTTAATTTAATCTTATTGTTTAATGCTTCAAGATTGGCTTTTTTGTAATCTTCCAGCTGGCCAATATCCAGCCAATAATCAGCACTAATATAGCCGTAAAGCGGAAGCTTTTTGCTTAGCAAAAGAGGAAAAAGATCAAGACTAAAGTCAAAAGGCTTATCCGTGGGTATAAAATCAAAGATTTCCGGTTCTAAAATATAGATTCCAGCGTTAACTGTGTCGGAAAAAACTTCTCCCCAGGATGGTTTTTCCAGGAATTGTTTAATGCGGCCGTTTCTATCTGTAATAATAATGCCGTAAGCCAGGGGGTTCTTGACCCTGGTTAGTCCAATTGTGACCAATGATTTTTGTTTTTTATGAAAGCGAATAATTTCACTCAGGTCAAGATTGGTTACAACATCTGCGCTGATAACCAGAATCGGTCGTTTGTTATTACGGCAGGCAAAGTTAACTGCGCCGGCAGTCCCAAAATCTTTCGGAGCCTGAAAATAGTTAAGTTTAACCCCATCTTTTTTACCGGTTTTAAAGAAATCTTTAATAATTTCCGGCTGATGATAGAGCAACACATCAATATTGTTAAATCCGTGCTCAACCAATAGTTCAATTGTGTGTTGCATTAAGGGGCGATTGAGGAGAGGAACCATTGGTTTGGGTAACTCAACGGTTAAGGGATGTAATCTTGTGCCCAGACCTCCGGCTAAGATTACGGCCTTGGCTTTGTTTTTCATGGCGGTTAATTATATTATAAAAAAGGGACAAAGGGAAGGGGGCGAATCAAATCATCTAAAATCTAACCATAGTCACATTCGTTAAATCATCTAAAACCTAACCCAAAATATGAGGGAATATGAGCTTTTTTTGGGCATTTCTGGTCTCAAACAGCTGGAAAGAAAAAGA
>Ga0208953_1000142_pt1 | contig 73299 bp, 68 predicted proteins | sample RifOxyB2_FD_184033 | JGI IMG/M metagenome (GOLD analysis project Ga0208953, IMG submission 184033) | Groundwater microbial communities from Rifle, Colorado - Rifle Oxygen_injection B2 (SPAdes) | ecosystem: Environmental > Aquatic > Deep subsurface > Groundwater | place: USA: Rifle, Colorado...
AGCGGTATTTATAATAACCGGCGGCCATGGATCCGGTAAAAGCACTCTTGTCTCGGAACTGGCGGAAGCTATGCGCGTTGCGGGTAAAAAGCCAGGCGGCATCCTGGCCGAGGGCCTTTGGGAAAACGGACTGCGCGCTGGTTTTGACCTTGTAGCCCTGTCTTCCGGCCGCAGGGTCCCGCTTTGCCGGCGCGGCCCGGGAGACGGTATTCGTGCTGGAAAATTCCTTTTTTTTGAAGAGGGGCTGGCGGCGGGCCTTTCAGCGCTTTCGCCCGCTGAGCTTTCAGGCACGGATGCTGTATTCCTGGACGAGGTCGGTTCTCTTGAACTGGAAGGCGGGGGGTGGTCGGTGCCGCTCAAAGAATTATGCCGCAGCGGGCGTCCGCTAGTTCTGGTGGTTCGTAATTATCTGGTTGAGCGTGTGGCCGCCCATTTCAATCTGGGCCGCCCTGTTATCTGGAAAATCGGTGAAATAACTGCGGCAACGGTCCTGCCTAAATTACTTGCCGCTGTTGAAGCGGATAAGAACACGGATACGTTAACGGATTGTGACCGGGCATAAGGACTTTCACATGAAGCCGCCTAATGCCGCACGGACGGATATCAGCCCTAACCCGAATCCTGCAGTTCAACTTGGTTTCCATTGGAAGATCCTGTGAACAAAAAAAGCAATACCTGCGTAGGCTTTGCCGTATAAGGGCCTATGGCCATCAGACGGCCGGGATTCCCCGCAGCAGCGGGTCGAAAACCAAGCGCAATGCGCGCCAGGTTTTCTAGGGTGTATGCCGCGCGAAGCGCACCTGAGCTCCGCGAAGGGAAAAATTCAACTGAATTTTTCAGGCTAATTCTGAAGCGTCTTTTAAGATCAAAACGCCACTTTTGGAGCCTGTTGGGCGGTTTTTTCAGCCTCAAAATATCCTTCGGCTTTCTTAAACCCGAACATGCCCGCCAAGATATTAGTGGGGAAACCTTTGGCTGTCACATTATATGTTTTCACCGTTTCGTTATACCGCATTCTTTCAACCGAAATGCGGTTTTCCGTGCCGGCAAGTTCATCCTGGAGACGGATAAAACTTTCATTGGCTTTTAACTGGGGATACTGCTCAACTACCACCATCAGTTTGCTCAAGGCCGATTCCAGGCCGGTTGAAGCGGCCATTTTTTGGTCCGGATTTTTAGCCTCGCCCCACTGGCTCCTTAATCTTGTGACTTCGGTTAATAGTTCTTTTTCATGCTTCGCGTAGCCTTTGACGGTATTAACCAGATTGGGAATAAGGTCATAACGCCTCTGAAGCACGGTTTCAACCTGCGCCCACGACTCGGGAACGGCTTCGGAATATCCAACAAGTTTGTTGTAACCTGAAACCGCCCATAGGCCGATTACCACCGCAATTCCAAACACGATCAATAAGGCTTTTTTCATTTAATTCTCCTTCGCGCAATATCAGTTCTTTTTCCCTTGTTCTTTTTCCGACTTTTCTATCCAGAGGTCCACCGCGTCCGTTACATTCTGGACCGCCTTCAAATACCGTATGAAAATCTGCAGGGAAGTAATGTCCGGCCGGTTTTTTCCTTCTTTCAACCCCCAGACGATAGCAAAAACTTCCTCATCAACGTTGACATGCTTTGAGATCGCCGGAAGGACTTCCATTTTCTTTGCGGGGGGGACTTCACCGTAAAGCCTTAAGGCGGCTTTAAAAAGAGTCAAAAAAGAGGAAATTGAGGAAATCATGAGCCGGTCCGTTTCCTTCGGGGAACCTTTTGTGACCAGGAAATTTTCTCTTAAAAGAATAAGCTTGCTTTTAAGCTCGCGCTCAAGCTCAAGCCTCAGGCAGGCTGGATCTATTTCCATATTAGCTAAATAATCTTCGCCGTAAAGCGTCTTGTGGGTCTGCTTTATGTCCGAAAACTCAACGGCAAACACGTCGGCGGACCGCGCAAGACCTGCCCGCGTGAACAACAAGGGGGCATGATTTCCTTCTTTTCCCCAGCGGGCGGATAGATCGGCCAGAGCTATTAAATCCTCCGCCTCGACATGCTCCAGAATTACCAGCACATTATAATCGGAAGTTTTAACGCCGTCTCCCGCGGCGGCGGAACCATAAAGCACAACGGAACGAAGATTATCTCCGCATATTTTTTTAAGTTCGCCGGTCAAAATTTCAGGTGTGATTTTAGCCATATCGGTCTCCTACCAGCTTCTTGAACTGCCTCCGCCGCCCGAAAGCCCGCCTCCGAATCCCCCAAAACCGCCCCCGCCGAAACCGCCATACCCGCCGGAACGTCCGGTGTTTAAAAGTAACAATAAAAGGAACGGATGGCGTATCACCAGGATTATAAAAAAGATAAACAGAATAATAGAAAATACGTTCCGCAATCTGCTCCGAGGGGGGATATTACCGGCGTCTTCAATAGATCCCGCCGAAAGCTCTATGCCGCTGTCTTTGGCTATAATGCCGGCAATAGCCAGCGTTCCCTGAGATATCCCTTTTGAATAATCACCCTGTCTGAAATAGGGGACCATATACTTATCCTGAATGGCGCCGGTTAAGCCGTCCGGCAAAATCCCCTCCAGACCGTACCCCACTTCAATGCGGGATTTTCTGTCTGTTACCGACACAAGCAGTAATAGGCCGCGGTTTGTACTCTTATGCCCCACTCCCCAGCGTTTAAACATTTCAGTTGCATAAGTCTCAACATCCGTCCCCTCAAGGCTGGTTACGACCGCCACCGAAACCTCGGCGTTGGCCCGGGAATCCAGATCGGATAAAAGATTGTTTAGGTTTTCAACTATCCCCGCGTCCATAACACCGGCAAAATCATTAACATAACCCTTGGGCGCGGGGTAAGAAACAGCAAGGACCGGGAGGGCTTGAAAAAACGAAACCAGCGCGGCGAGAATAAATAATCGGGCACGATAAATAAAAGAGGTCATTCCAACGTTATTCTAGCAAAAAACATCTTAGAATTAGATTCTAGTTTAATAGCCTTCCAACTTTTTGTAATATAGCGCTCAGGGTTTATTTGTGCAAATTGGGGAGCCCGGAAGCCTCAGGTGCAATTATTAAACTTGCGATAGTGCCCTTGTTTTCCACGGATTTTAATATTTATGCACCAACTGTGCTCTTCAGGCTAATGCACGGGGGCCGGCGCCAAAAACTATTTCGATATCAGATCGACCACCACTGGCAGATGGTCGGAAGCATCGGACGGGATTGTAGCCCATGAGGTTGGTTTGAAGTCGGGGGGGCACCATACAAAATCCACCCTGTACTTATTGCCTAACGTTTTATCTCCATCCCTGTGGTCCGCCCGCTTATAGCTGTCGTCAAATAATTCATTCAGTTCTGCGAACTCAGATGCCTCGGAAGTGGTGTTAAAATCCCCCACAAGAATGGACCCTTTAGACACTCCGTCGAGGCTTTTTATAAGAGCTTTAATCTGGTTTTTGCGGTCGGACTTGGATAAACCAAGATGGGTATTAATGAATGTCAGGTTGAATCCATTGTCCAATTTGATTATTGTTTTTAATGCGCCGCGTTGTTCAAGCCGGCTGGGCAGGGAGAGGTTCTGGGAGGAAACGATCGGATATCGGCTTAAAACCCCATTGCCATAACCGAAAGGCGAAACTCCCAGGGTGGTGCCGAAGGCATAATCGTAGCCTAGTTTTGACGCGATTTGCCGAATTTGATCCTGAAAGTCAGTGCGTATACTGTAACGGTCCACTTCCTGCAGTCCGATTATATCGGCGTTTGATCTGTGAATAACGTCAAAAATGCGCTCAACCGAAATTTTACCATCCAGTCCCTCGCAATGGCGGATGTTGTAAGTCATTACCTTCAGGCTGATGCCAGGTCGTATGCCATGTCCAGTTGCTCTTGCCGGAATTTGTTCGCCGGTATCCGCCGGTTTCGGCGCAATAATTTTATTTGCCTTAACAGGAACTGTCGCGCGGATATAATCGGCGTCGGTTGAATTCAAAGCAGAAGCCTCCAAGGCGGTTGTCTTGACCGGCCCGGGTAGGAGTAAAACAAACGCCGCGAACGTCATGCGCAATGGTATCTTTTTGATGATTTGTTTCATTTTGCTTTGCATGTTCGTATCCGTTCCTGATAAGTATATTCCTACAACAAAGGCGGTACGCCATATAAGGTATAAAACCGGCCAAAGCGGGCAGGTCCTGATTCTTGCATCTGTCAACCCCGCCTAACCCCGCCTAAATTCAACTATACCAAAGAAAAACAGGTCCCGGCAAATTTGCCGGGGTTTTTCGGAAGATCTTCTGATTTTTTATTCAATCTGCCGCAAAGTGGCTATAGCGGTAAAAAAATTACAGAGACCTCTTCGTCACCTCTCAAACGCGTCGGCCGCGCTTATGGATAGGTCATTGTCATGCAATGGATGGCGCCCTTGTTGGCGATAAGGAACGAGGAGTTCAGCGGCACCACTTTAAGATTGAAGGAACGGTATATTCGCAGAGCCTCTTCGTCCGACGGCTCTCCATAGACCGGCATAAAGACCACGCCGTTGATAAGAAGACTGTTGGAATAATTGCCGTAAGGCGCCTGCGGCCGGGGAAGCAGAGTTACCTTGTAGCCCATATTTTTCAGCGCCGGGATAAAAGAGGGTTCATCCACCAGAACCTCGGTGTCGGAAATTATCTTCAATCTTTCGTCTATATGCCCTATGCCTCCCAGTTCGGGAAACACTGTTGTGGTCTTGCAACCGTAATTTTTTTCAAGCACGCTTTCAAGAAAAGCCGGATTCTTGTCAACGGTGAAGCAGTTCCCATGCCGGTCGGCCATCAGATTTCCGCCCGCGATATAGGAGCCGGAATTTATCATCGGCCGGTTGAACTGCACGGCGAAATCACCGAAATCCTGATCATACGGCCACACAAAAGTCCAACCCTCCGGGCGCATAACGGCGTAAGGCAGAACGTCCCGGGCCCATAATGAATCCATGTCGTACCTGAAAGATCCGACGTTAGGCGGATCGTTGACATCAAGGTCGGGGAAATAAGAGTAATAAAGCCTAACCTGTATTCCGGGCGGCAGGTTCTCAATTATCCGTCTTTGCAATTGCAGCTTTTCCTGAGAGCCGCCCATAGACATGAAGAGGTAATTGGCATGCTCATACTCCGCGAAAGGCCGCGCCTGCACGCGGGTAGAGCACACCGCGCAAAAAACAAATAAAACGGACACTATGCTTTTTTTCATGATTCGCCCATTTATGCCGGCGCTACTTGCGGAACTGGGGCCCGCCGGGATATTCTACCAAATGTGTTCCGCACGAAGGGGGGCTTTGAAGATCAGCCGTCTCAGAATCCCCAAGATCCAGCAGCCATTAAATTATATGTTATAACTTGTAAATGACCGCGTCCTTCAAAGAACGCTTCGCGATAATGGTTCATTTTTTCGCCATCTCGGTTGTCCTCATCCCGCATGAATAATATCCGATTTATTTGCTTTGCTGATACGGGTTTTATATATTTTGTGAAAAGGCGGTGCGGAGGCCGGATATATGGGCATTAACTTTAACATTGATATCAAGCGCAAGTTCACAGTGAACGGGAAAGAATACGGGTCGTTGGACGAGGTGCCGGAGGAGCAAAGGCAGATAGTTCAGAATGCATTAAATTCGACTGAACCCGGCGCCGGTCGGCACAAGATAACCGTAAACGGAATAGGATACGATAGCCCCGAGGCTATGCCGCCGGACGCGCGCAAGGTCTATGAAGAAGCCCTCAAGAAGGCCGACGCTGTGGCACAGCGGTCCGGCATGTCCTTCTCCACGCCCCGGGCCGTAGACATAAAACCTGAAGGGTCTTTATCCAGCCGGGCTATAACGGTCCTGCTTGTCCTGGCCGGTCTGGTTATCCTTATAAAACTCATCCTCTCATCTCGGTAATTGTTTTAGCCGGTTAAATAACGAAAGGGTACATTACCATTTCGGGCTCATAACCTTCGCGTTTATAACCCCAAAGGCTTCCTAACATTATTTCGCTTATTCCTGTGCCTACCACCGCCGAAAAAGCGGCCTGCCCATACGTAAGCTGTCCGACAACCGCGTATGATGGTTGCCTGCAAAATAATAGCGGGGAGCGTTGCGGCGGCAGAAATTTCGGCGCGCTAATTCTTTCCTGGCGGCGTACTTTTAACCGTAGTACCATTGTTTCGTCTCCCCCGCCACCGGCTGGTCTTTTATGCCGAGGGCGCTTTCTGCTTGTTGTTCTATGAATAGCGCTTCATCCGGTGATCTGAATCGGGAAAGCAGTTTTACGCGCGAATCGTCGCTCATAACGGCGGAGAGATGGTAAAGCCTGTTGCCTTTTTTAGTGCGAGTTTCCTCGCAGAAAAGCTGCTTTAGGTCGCTTTTCAGGAATGCCCTATCTCCGGGCCATGGCAGTGGGCCGCTGCGTATGACTATCCCGCCAGGGCTGATGCGGACGAAAGTCCTGTTCACAAACCCGGCCGCAAGGTAGTATGTAGTAACCGCGCCTACGGATGCAAAAAGCAGAGGCGGGATCTTGATCAACCAGAGCCCGGACGGCAATCCCCTGAACATCGTAAAGCAAAAAAAACCGGCAAAACCGTCCCAGGCCAGACAGAACAAGAACAGGAACACGAGATCGAAGGAGAACCATCGGTATGAAATGACAATATCGGCACATTCACGCTTAACTGAAAAGCGTCCCGGCTTATCGGCCAAGGGTTTAAGGTCGCAAGGCGCAAGGAACGGGGATAAGCTCTTTATGCTGAATATCTGGGCGCAACCGGGACATGTGGCTATGGACGTAACGGTGTTTATCTCCGCGGCAACAACGGCTTGTCCGCAATTCGGGCAGTTATATGGCATATGCTTTACGTCTTTACGTTCTCCAGAACACTGTACCAGAACAGTTTTCTATTTGTGGACCGTTCTTTGATCAGGTTTGTGGTTTGCCCTCATTTACACGGATTCCGGATCTATTTCCCTAAATGGCCGGCAATGTAGTAGCTGCGAAAAATATTGTATATCAGCGCGACCCAGGGTATTATAGCGATGAATAGGAAGATCGTCGCCTTTTTAAGATGGCGGAATTTCAGGGTTGCGATGTGGGCGCTGTTGTAGCACATGGCCGAAAGGTCGCGAAAATATTCCTCTTCCGTTATGTCTTTCGCTTTTTGTTCGAAAGCCGAGAGCCCAGCCTTGTTTATGGCTTCGAAAAAGATTATTGAGCCCGTATCCGGATTAAAGCGCGGAAAATTAGCCATGGCGATAAAGAATAGCGTACAGAGCAGGGGGATTATAGTCAACACCGCGAGCAGTAGCGTAACGGCATAAATGGTCTCGGCGCGAGAAAGAACTGCCGCCGCCGCGCCCAGCATGGAGCTGGTAATAAACATCACCGGCGCTACTTTTGTATCGGCGGCCCTTATCCAATCCAATTGGCGGCTAAGGTTCTGTTCCAGAAGGTGTATTTTGCCGTTGATTTCCATGAATTTCTCCTCACCCCGGATGATTTTAGAATCCTTTTGAAGGGGATGGATGCTGTCGAACTTGGGCGATCCGCAAATTTCCTCGATCAGCTTATTGCCCGCCAATACGACGACCAGATCCCCGCATGTGATATGCTAAAGATTATAACATACTGCATGTTTGATTGAGGAAGGATGGCCGACTTATGATTGTCATTGCCTCAAAAAGCGCCAGCGATAAATTTACGGCAATATATCGGCGGTTAAACGGAAGTAATACTGTTTACGAGCACTGCTGGATTCGTATCGAAAAGGTTCTAACAGCATTTTGCACGGAAGAACCGAAAAAGATACAATTCAACCCATGGCGGACTCAATACAAAAAGATCCCGCGTTTTACATCACCATAACCTTTATCGCCGGGATATTTGTCCAGGCTGTGCTCCCGGCGCTGCAAACAAGAAGGAAAAAACAACTAATCCTGATACCGATGCTTCTGTGCGTGTTTACGGCGCTGTTTTTCCTCTCTCCCGACGAAACGCGGTTTGGTTCGCTTGTTCCAATTACAGTTTTCTTCGTATTGGCGCTATCAATCTGCTTCATGGAGGAAATGCTTCCCGCTATCAGTATTCACCACGCCACATCTTACACGCTCACTTTTTGGGCGGTCCTGGCGCAGATATATTTGAGGCCGGAACATGGCCACACGCCTTACCTGAACTTTTCACTGCTTGCGGTCTGCGTCATAATGTCCACCGCTACGTTACTGCTGGAATTCTCAGGAGCCATCATTGACAGTTCCCTCAAAATACCCCTTTACCTGTGGTATTTGGGGACCGCGGTATTTATGGGGTTTTATCTGTTTTCCTCGCGCAGCCTTTTCTCCTTACTTAGTCCCAAAACTGCCCCGCCGCCAGCCGCGTACATGGAAGCTTTTATAGCGGGACTGTTCCTTACATACCTTATTCTTCTTTTTTTCGCAGGCTATGCCCTTTTCATGCGGGCCGCTAAAAGGCCGGACAGGAATATTTCAAAATTGGGTGGACTGAAATTTGATGAGAAAACACCGCGCACGTCCGCAATAACAGCCGTGCTTTGTGCCCAGGCTGCGTTTCTGACGCTTAATCATTTTGCTGGTTTCATACCCCATTCTCTGGCAGTAAATATCTGCTTGGTCGGTGTTCCCGCACTGCTCCGTTTGTTGCAATTCCGAACCACGTAAAACACAACTGCCGGCGCAGGAAGCCACGTCTGAACCGGAGACAATCAGAACTTTCTTGAAGGGGGGGAAAGGTATTATTCCCTGCGGGCTGGCGAAGTGTTAAAACACCATTTTAGGACTTCTTCTTGCTTTTCATTGATTTATCCGCGAAAAATAAACCACCCAATATGATAGAGCGTGGTTCTCAGGAAAATAACTTTTCTTTTTGGTATCATTTATATATTAAACAATGGGTGGAGTAGGAAGATGTTTTTCAAAGGAAAAAGCGCGTTGTTAAACCAGGTTGTTTGCGATTCTAAATTACCATCTGTTGAAGACCCGGAGGTGACATCATGAAGGAACTGAATTGGCGGTTGCTGTTGTTGGGCGGTTTGTTATGCGCCGTGGCCGCGGCCGCGACCCCGTATGTGACGCTGAAATTAGGGCAGAGCGTGGACCTGACCATCGGCGGCATGTTTCTTGCCGCCTTTGTCCTGGGCAAGCGGATGCGGGGCCAGGAACTCGCCATCGAATTGAACATCATTCAGACCATGATAGGCCTCGTGTCCAGCATTGCCTTTATGGTCGTCATCCTTGCGGCGTTCTACTACATCCAGAATGTCTTCGGCCGCAACATCGGCTTTGATCTGAAGACCTGGCAGATGTTCCTCTGGCTGCTGGTCTCCGCCAACCTTGGCGTTTTTATGGGAATATTACCGAGGAGTTCCATCCTGAAGGACCACTCGATCCCGTGGCCGGCCAGCAAGGCCACACTGAGCGTGGCGCAGACGCTGACCGACCCCAAGGCCAGTGCCGCCACCAAGACCAAGCGCGACGTGCTGATGGTCAGCACCGGCGTGGCCGGCTTCCTGACCTTTCTGCGCGACGGGCTGGGAGTCATAAGCCCGATAGTCGGCAACCCGGCCCTGAACATAGCGCTCGGGCCCGAGTTCGCGGCCATGGGCATAGGCATGCTGGTGCCGCTCTCCGTGGGACTCTCCGGCCTTCTCGGCACCTGGCTGGTCAGCGCCTTTGGAGAGACCGTGGCCAAGTACTCCGCCCTCTCCGGAGTGGCCCAGGAGAACTTCGCCAACTGCCTGAACACCCTCAACTCCGTGGGCGGCCTGGACGGCGCGCAGAAGGCGGCTGCGATGGACTTCCTGAACGCCACCTGCGGCAAGGCCGCGGAATTCGCCGGCGCCTCCTCCCACTTCAAGTACGTGGTGCAGTGGATGATGTGGCCGGCCACGGCTATGATGATATCCGCCGCGCTGACCAGCATAATTGTCCCGATCGTTCTCCATTTTCTGCACAAGGACAAGGTCAAGTTCGAGAAGCATGAGTTCAAGTCCCTGGCCGATGAGAGTATCCCGCTCTGGTGGACTATTACTGGCATCTCCGTTACCGTGACGCTGCTGGTCTGGATGACCAGCTCCTGGTTCGACATGCCCTGGACTCAGGTGCTGCTGGCTGTAGCCATCCAGCCTATACTCATCATCGCCGGCCTGCGCGTACTGGGCATCACCGGCTCCGGGCCTGTCTCGCTGATGGCCAACGCCACGCAGTTCCTGTTCGGCCTGCTCTGGCCCGCCCAGATCAGATCCAACCTGACCGCCGCCTACGTCAGCGCCAACCCCCAGGCCACCTCGGAGAACGTTGTGCCGTCGTTCTGGGTGGCACAGCGCTTGGGCGGCAAGTTCAAGACCCTGATCCTGGCCCAGCTGATAGTGATACCGATAGGCGCGATCCTGACGCCGTTCATGTTTAACATGCTGGAGCGCACCTACGGTATAGGCCTCAACCCGGGCCAGCTCGCCGCCCCGACGGGTCTCAAGATCGCTACGCTCGCCATCGTGATGGAGAAAGGCCTGTCCTTCCTTCCTCACGGCGCGCTTCAGGCGTCCATCATCGCAATCTTTATCGGCGTATTCTTCGAGCTGCTGCTCGCGTTCAAGAAGACCAACGAGAAGGGCCACGAGGTTAGCCGCTTCTGGATGGTGCCGATCCCCGCGGCGCTGGGTTTCGCGCTGATCCTCCCGGCCTCGCTGAACATCGGTATGGCCGTAGGCAGCGTGATCTCGGCCGTCTGGAACCGGTTCTCCCCGGACGAAGGCGGGGGGTTCGCTCATTATGCCACGCCCCTGGCCTCGGGCCTGGTGGCGGGAGAGGCTATGGTCGGTTCTATCCTGCTTCCGGCGATGGCGGCGTTGATGGAACTGGTCAAGCGATAGCCGCCAGTCCGGCGCCGCGCCGCAAAGGTATCATGCGGTTAACCTTAACCGCCGCCGGTCGAACCAACAATCGTATGCTCCCCGGGGCAGATTCTAACCACCTATTAAAACTTAGGAAGGGGAATCATCTATTCCCAATTAAAAACAGCGTTTTTGGGCTCCGAAATTTATGAGTGTTCAATTGGATATTACGAACGCCTGTAATTTCAATTGCGCTTATGTACAGGTACATACGGGAGTGAAACATGGCGGAAGATACAAAATACATTGCAACAATGAATGAGTTGCTGTTGAGAGCGGTAAAAAACGTATTGTGGATCTCGCTGCGCAGGCCATCGTATGCCTACTTTGCTTTCAAGACTATTCTAACCCAACGCAAGGCGGCGCGGTTGCGGCTTTCCCTGGAAAGGTCCGGGGTTCATGTGCCGCCCTATCTTATCGCCAGTATCACCAATCGCTGCAATCTCCGGTGTAAGAGTTGTTTCGCGCAGGCGCACCACCGTCCGGCCGGAGAAGAACTTTCGGCTCAACGCTGGAGAGAAGTAATGTCCGAGGCGGAGGCGCTGGGCATTTCGGTTGTATTTGTCGCCGGAGGCGAGCCGTTGGTGCGTAAAGAGATACTGGATATCAGCCGCGATCTTAAGAACACTCTTTTCGTTATGTTTACGAACGGCCTCTTAATTGACGAAGACGCGCTTAGCCGGTTCAAGAAGCAGCCTAATACAATCCCTATGATCAGCATGGAGGGGGTAGGGCAGGATACCGACGTGCGGCGGGGCGCCGGGGTTTACGCGAGGATTCTGGAAAAAATAAATAAGCTGCGCGGCGCCCGCATCCTTTTCGGCGTTTCGATAACCGTTACACGGGACAACTATGAAACGGTAACGTCCGAACAGTTCCTGCGAACAGTGTCCGGACTGGGCGCGAAAATAATTTTTTTCATAGAGTTTATTCCAGTCGAAGAAGGAACGGGGGAGAAAACGGTCACGGATGCGCAGAGAGAGAGTCTCGGTAAACACGTTGACGCCTTAAATGCTAGGCGAGAAGCATTATTCGTCCAGTTCCCGGGCGACGAGAAAATATACGACGGCTGTCTGGCGGCGGGCCGCGGTTTTGTGCACATAGGCCCCGGCGGGGAACTGGAGCCATGCCCGTTCGCGCCTTTTTCCGATACCAATATCAAACAGCGTCCGCTCAAAGAGGCTCTGCAGTCGCTCTTCTTGAAAAAAATACGCGACAATCACTGCCGGCTCGATGAAACCGGAAGCGGTTGCGCGCTTTGGGAAAACCGCCGCTGGGTCCAGTCGCTGCTGACTGAAACGTCTTCTCCCAAAAGCGGCTACGATAATAACCTGTAGGGGCCTTGCAGTTAATCTGCGGGATCTGAAAACACTCTAATTTAGATGCTTTGATGCTTACTGGCCGAATTTGGGGAAAATCATGGAATGGTTTATTGGCCCCTTTAAACGTTTTGCGGATTTTTCAGGCAGGTCCGGGCCGGGAGAATTATGGCCGTTTGCCGCGGCCAATATTCTTATTATTTACGGTCTGGCCGCCATAGACCACTTGATCTACGGCCCCAACGGGTATTTCCTTTCCCCTATATATTTCGTCCTGGTGTGCATCCCCTTACTTTCCCTGCTGTTACGGTGTCTTCGAAACGCGGGCCGCAGCGAGTACTTCATTTTCTTGTTGATCATCGGAATACCTGGATTATTGATACTGCTGGCCCTGCTGGCCTGGCCGTCCGTGCCGGCCCCGGTAGCCCCTCCGCAACAACCCGAAAACGAAACACCTGATTTGGGCGAGTCGGTGATTAAAACCCTGACGGCGCTTTTATGTTATTCGGTTACGATATACTGGATTTTAGCGCTTGGCCGGGAATCGGCACTTTGCGGCAGCCCGGCCTGGCCGCAGATTTTGCTGTTCGCCGCGCCTTTCATTTACCTCCTGATCCGGCTTTTCATGAAATGGAAACGGCCCTGGCCGGCCGGCAGCGGGGCGATGTTCGGCCTCTATCTGGTGGCGGTGGTAATTATCGCTATTGCCTCGCCTTATTTCAGCGGCATGCAGGGGAAATCCATAGCTGGCGCCACCAGGGGGAAGCTGAAGGAAATGCGCGCGCAGTTGGCGGCAAAAACGCAGTCAAGCCTGGAAGTTCCGCCGGATATAGAGAGCGTTATCCCTTCGCCGCCGGAACTGCGGCTTCCCTATTCCGGGCATCCGCACAGCAGCGAGATTCGCGTGGCCACTTTCACGGATATACAAGATAGCGGCCGCTGGCTTTACGACGGTAGAAACATATACATAGATTGCACGCACAAGGATTTGAAAGAAGTTGCCTGGAGTTCTTACTGAAATGAACGGATCTTAATTTTTAGCGGTCAGCTAAGTTGCGCAGCGTTAAGCAATATCCCAAATTATACACGCAATATACTTTTCTCGATTTTCAGTAGAGGATGGAGCTGCCGCTTCTGGTGGTTGAAAGTTTATAGGTGAAGGCGGCGGTTTCCTTGTCAGCTTCGAAGAGTGTTAGCGCGAGACTCATTACATGGTCAGCGGTGAATGAGCGCAGAAAGGGGAAACCGGAAATGGGCGAAAAAATCAGCATGGACCTAACGGATTGGATAAAAAAATATTTTCACGAGAAGGAAGCCCCTGGCGTGCTGAAGGCGCTGGAGGAGTACGGCGCCGAGAGTTGGCACAAGGAGCCGGAGCGGGTTCGCCGCGACATCGTGATAGCTTCGCGCGGCGATACCGCCAGACTGCGAGAGCTGCTGGAACTGGCCAAGAAGGACTACCGGGACCTGCTTGTGGGTGAGCATCTGGATCCGTGGTTGCGCGGCGAGCTGATGCAGGTCCGCAAGAGCGGCCGGGCCGGTGGAAGCGGGACGCGCAAGATCGTTCTCATTGTCCTGGGCGTGCCGGCCGTGCTGTTCGGGATTATGATCTTTCTGATGTTCGTGGAAAGGGGCAAAATGATGTTCGCGCTCGCCAGCGATACGCGGGGGTACGGCGCTCTCCATAATCTGAGGCGGCATATTTGGGATTACAGCCTGGCCAATGGCCGGCTGCCGGCGGACCTGTCGGGGTTTAAAGTTCCGGAGTTGAAACTCTACAGTTTTGAAACCGGCGACAGGGGCATGCACCGGCACAGGATCTCGGGGGTGGAACTGCGGCCCGGCGCCGGGCTTGAGAATTTCAGCGTGATGTTTTCCACGTACATAAGCGGCGGGCACGCCGGCAAAGTGTCCGTGCTGGGAGATTTTAACGGCTACGACCCGGTTAAAGGTCTGATGTCCGACAAAGGGGCCAACGGTTTCAGCTGGGGGCTGGAAGTGCCTCTGCCTCCTGGGCGCTATTCTTTTAAGATAGCTGCGGACGGCCGAGAAGGCCCGTTGGAGACCATCGATGTCAACTATGCAACACAGCACCCGAACGTGAGCGCCGGAAAAATGCCGGAGCTCGCGGGTGACAGCGGTAAGTGGCTTTACGACCCGCAGACCGGCCTCCTGGTCATAGGGTGTTCCGGAAGGGAGACCAAGAGTCGGGCGCTTTGGTACACTCGTTAATGGCCGGCTCGCGGGGGTATAGGTGTAACTCGCTTTTTTGTGGGTGTTCGAACCATCAATCGTGAAGGGCTCTCTGTGCAGTCCCAGCGGACGCTGCCCCCTTATATGAAGAAGCGGTCTTTAAAATTTCTCTCCGAGTTTAACGGTAGTGGAAACTTTATTTTTTCTCTATGGAAATAAACGGCACGCCGGCGCCAACGTAGCCAGGCAGCACGCCGTTCCACTTCTCTATAGCCTTAAGCTGGGCGTCCACTTTCCTGAGCTCGATAAGGGCGGGGGTAACCTGCTCGCGCTGCATGCGCAGGGCTTCAGCCTCGCCACGCGACTTGGCTATCTGCTGTTCGGCGTCACGCTTGGCTTTCTCCACCAGCTTTCCGGCCATCTGGGCCTGTTGTTCCGCCACCTGCTTGTCTTCCACGGCCTTCAGGAACTGTTCGGTAAAGTCAAGATTTACCACGGAGATATCCGTAACAATAATTTCCTTTTTTGTAAGCCGCTCTTTTACCTCTAGATTAATTTCCTGGACAAGCGCATTGCGCTCCGAGATAACCTTTTCAGCGGAGTAGCGGGCCGCTATTGCCTTAAAAACCTCCTGAACCGCCGGGTCCACGATATTATCAACGTAATTGGGCCCCAGGTTGCGGAAAATGCTGATCGCTGTTTCTTTCTGTATCCGGTGGTTTACCACCAAGTGCGCGTTCATAGTCTGCAGGTCCTTTGAGAAGGCTTGCGTTTTAATATTGGCGCGTTGTATCTGTATTGAGAACTTGGTTATACTTTCCAGGAATGGCATCTTGAAATGCAGCCCCTCGCTGTAGGAATCCACTATGGAGCCGAGGCGGGTCTTTATGGCCACCTCACCGGGAGGGACTATAAAGAAGGATGAAAACGCAAATACGGCCGCGATGACCGCTATAGCCGGTAACAACAGCTTCCCTGTAAAGTCTTTTTCCATTTTACCTCCACCCTGTTTTTTAAACTCGTCGACAACTTCTTTGAGATTGTCAAAAAAAGAATTATCCATAGAACAATTATACATATAAATCCCAACCTCAAACGGGATAAAACAGCCTATTATGGGGCTGGAACGCTGGGTATGGTCAAATCCTGGCATTTTGCGGGGAACCTATAAAAGAGCCGCAAGATTAAGAATACCTGCGGTAACTTCAGCAGGCTTCAGCATGTGCAGATTATGGGAAGATTCAATGGTAACGAGGATTCTATTTTTCTTGCTGGAGACAACACCCTCCAGATCGTTACGTCTGTTAGCGTAAAGCCCATTGGTAGCAAAAATAAAAGCCGCGGGGACATTAACCCTGGAGTAAATATCAACTGACGGGTATATCTCCGCATCAGTGTCTGGATATCCGACCACAGCTATTTCCTCCATCGTAGGACGCCGTATCCAGGTGTTTCCAGAACGTAAGAATGATTTCCGCGTAAAATCTGAAATAAGTGCCGATGAAAGGCCGGCATTTAACCAGTCGCCGGCAGCTTTAGAGCAGACCTCAGCGATATATGCCTCTTTTTGGGTTTCGGTCGCCGTCCATCCGTAACGAAACATTTCCCAAAGCTGTTCCTTTGGCAAATGCCAGGCTTTTGCCTCCTCCGGAGTCTTCCTGCCATCAAGCACAAATCCGTCCAGTATCACTATGCCGGAGCATTCTCCACCTGAAGCCGCATAGGCGGTTACCGCATAGCCGCCTGTAGAGTGGCCTACCAGTAAAGGTTTTTTGAGTCCTAAAGCCTCGGCCACAGGGCCGATGTCCCGCCAATACTGCTCCGGCGAGACCGAATTTTCCGGAGTCTGGCCGTGGCCGCGCATGTCAAAAGCCGCAAGATGGAACTTATTCCTTAGCGACTCCGCCAGCGGGGCCCAAACCTCAAGATTATGCCCGGTGCCGTGTATAAATAGGATATCCCTGCCGACGCCGCCGTAATCGCGCGCGGCAAAAACACCGGCGGTTGTTTTGATGGTCAAGTCGCTATTTTTCGGCATAATTCAAGTCTCAATTCAATCGTTGAGTTTCAGCGAGGAGTTTCAGGGACAGTATACATAATTCAAAAATGATATATTCCCCATAGAGGCGAACTCTAATGTTCAAAAAGGGGCAGGTTTTATTATTTTAACCAGCGAAACTAAGCCCATTAAGCCAAGACCGGCGGTCTTTCGGCCGAAAAGATGCTCTACTATTCGCATCTAAAGCGGAAGGCGGTGGATTCTCCGACGGGGAAAAAATGACAGCGGTTAACCTTAACCGCCGTCAATTCGAATCATCAAATCTTGGCTCCCCGGCTTGGACGATTTCAGAACTTTCTTGAAGGGGATGGATACTATATATTCATCTTATACCAGTGGGATGGTGCCGGAGCCTCTTCCGGAGTGGCTTTCCTAACTTTAACGAATTTATACCCCTTGTGCGAGGATAGGCTGGTAGTATTCTGGTCGCCGCAGCAGTACCATATTTCTTTCGCCCCATTCTGTCTTGCAAAAGCTAACCTAGCTTTTGTTAATTCCCCTGCTATACCGCGGCCCCTGTGATCTGGATGAACGAACAATGCATCCAATATCCATTTGTCGGTTTTTAGCACTACGGAAAAACCTATAATTTTTTCATCGTGGAATGCCCCAAAATATGCGTGTTGGAATTCAGCAGTATGTGCAAGAAGATCGGTTGGCTTGGAGGTCAACTCTTCAATCCACCTCCGCAGTTTTTCCTCATTATCATTAATGTACCGTATTTCCATGATTTATCCCATCACGCCAGAGTTCAACTACTTTTTAAAATAAGTGGCAATAATTATGGCAAAAAAACAGGCCTAAGCAAAATTGTTTTGCGAAGGCCTTATAAAAACTCCCCCCAACGGAACACAGGGGGGAACAAATTGACCATTGTAAGGGAAATCAGGCTAGTTTACTGTTAACCTATGGGGACTATGGGGAATGGTCTGATTTTTAAGGAGAAGGGCACCGTTAGAGCCTATTATCCGGTATAAATTTATCGTTGCTCATCGGAAGATTCCATGGGAGAAGAATATTCCTGTACATTTTATATATGCTGTTTACATAGAAAGGTTTGTTATCCCACGAACGACTATACTTCGCACTTAATCTGCAAAACAATTGAGATTCTTTTGGCCTATGAGCATTTAATTTCGGATTTTCGTCCTTTTGGAATGCAGCTTCCCAGTTAAACCCAGCCTCCTTTAAATCTAAAGTATACTTTTCCCCTACCTTCAACTTTTTAATTATATGCAGTGGTTTTAGAGGCCAGACGTCAAGTTCGATTTTATCAAAAGCTAGAATATTGGCATGAAATGTTATCAGGTTTAGTCGAATGTCTTGCACATCATTGGGACCAATATTTTCAATATATATTTTAACCGTGCCGGTGGAAACTAGAATTCTTCCAAAGCTATCTTGCATGCCAAAATTGACATCAATAAGTGAGTCCAAATTCTTCTTGTTTGCAGTATTGGTGAGCCAAATAGTAAACAAAGCTATAAGGGCACCGCTTGATAGTGCCACAACAAAATTCACCAACAAGTCTTTTCGTCTTTCACTCCTTTCTTTTCTTTGGTCTGTTAAAATGGTTCGTATCTGAAATATTTCGCTTTCCAATCTGTTTACCTTATCAGTGTTGGTTACGGCGCGGATAATGTCACTTAAAATGTTATTCATTGCTCTCTCCCAATAATCTTACCTCAACTATACAAAACAAAAAGACCCCGGTAAAACTACCAAGGTCTTTATGAAATTTCCCCCCAAACGGAATATAGCGGTTAACAATATAGTCATCCAGAAACTTATCCGGATAAAATTAGGAAATTTAGATGTATATTTATGCAAAGTGCAATAATTTTGTTACCATACAGTATGTATCTGAAGGATATTTAAACGCTAAAGGTGTAAAGTTGCAACGGAAATTGACCCTCTAGTTGCAAGTAAATTGACCCATCTAACGACGTAAAAAAGAAGGCAACTTCTGCAACTGCTGGGTCAAAAAGGCTTGCAACTTTACATTTGCTCTGCTCGAACTACACTCTGATAGAGAAAAAGCTATACGCTACATACAAAAGACCCTTCGACATACTCGTCAAAGGGTCTCTTTTGAAAGTGTCCTCCCCCAATTAGACACGTTTCGCAACTGGCTTCTCAATAATCCCTGCGAAAAGGCAGATTTGGGGGATTTATTGCACGATGGAAGTCAAAACCCACAGTCCGCCGCGGGCTAATATATTGGGAGATGGCCATCACAATAGCGACATGTTTTCTGGGAGGATATCTGCATTAATGGACCACTGAAATCGCCGTTCGTCTTACAGCCTCTTTGTCCAACTCGTCCTGAATTGTTTTCCAATCATATTCAGTCATTATAGACTCTATTGTTTGCACCCATGCTCGATAATGCGGAATTTCGCCTTTCTTACGCAATCTGGCATTGATATTGGCTTCAAGTGTCCCGACAACAACTGCAATCTGCCCATCTTCCTTGTCTAATACTCCCCATATTGGTCCTCTCGCGCCACCGCCAGTTCTGCTAACCATTGTTATGTTTATCGTCACAAAATCATTTTTGAAGGTTAATTTACTGCTTGCATCAGTACGAAGAACTTGGCATGTGGTTCCAGGAGGTAGAGTTAATACTCCATGTTGGGTAGTTGTTTTTACTAACGGATTCTGGCTGATAATTTCAATCAAACTTGAGGTCACACTGCCCGTACTCGGATTAGGCATCTGTACCCCAACAGAACTATAGCCCTGCGCATGCGCTATTTTTGTGCTGACATACTTGCCTGACCACGAATTTCTAGTGCGTTTTGACAATTCAGTCAAGACCAAGTACTCCATGCAATCTAACGCAAGCGTTTGTGTGTCACGTAAACGCGTCAAATCAGATTTATCGCCAATCCTCATCGCTTCGATTACATTTAAAAAAATCTGACCCATTTTAACATGATAGCTAGAAAGGGCATTGTTGAGGGTTGGCCACACTGGGAGCCAGATGTCTCCTTGGCCATTAGTATTGCGCTTAGAGAAAACAACATGAAACTGATAATCCCTTGTTATTTCCTCTCCAGGGAACCATGATTGTTTAATTTCAGTATAAAATCCACTAATATACACTATGGTAATCATGACTATCGTAATCAATCCTGTCAACTTGTTGTTTTTGGTTTCGTCATGCGCCAGGAAGACTAACCATATGGAAACGACGGCGGCCACTAAACCCAAAGCAAGCGCTACTATGCTTGTAAGAGAAGCTTCCGAGGATAAAGCACCATAGATACTAAGTAGAGCTAAGACAATAAAAACAAACACACCCCAACACTCCGGACGGTTTTTCGAAGCAAAATATCCAATTATTTTATCCATGATAACCACCTAATTATATAGAACGAAAAGACCCCGACGAAATTGGTAGAGAAAGGGGTTAGGTCCGTCCCTAACATAGAAAAATTCTAGCATTTAACAAACAAGTTCTACAGCAAAACACAATATTTACAAATGAACCGCTTGCCGCCCGAGCTGTTATCGGGTGCCGACTGTAAAGTCGCAATCAAAATAATCCTTAAGTTGCAACTAAAACTGACCCGACTCCCCTATAATTTCGCGTATTTTTAGCTTGCGTATTAGCCTTTATTGATGGTCTGTTGGGGGGCAAAATGCGTTACAGCTTTACAGCCCCCCGGTTTGCATATGGGGATTTTAAGAAAATTGGAGATTACTTTTGGACAATATGATTTTTGATTTGTGCAACTATTAACGCTGTGTCATCCAGAGAGAGTTTTTTGAAATTCTTTTTAATGTAATCAATAATTCCTGTTTCGTTTAAAATCCATACCAAATCATAGCCGGGTTTTTTAGGAGTAATTGTAAACCAATTAAGAAATACAACAGCAGGTTGTACGTAAAACCCTCTTCCCGTTAACTGTTTTAACAATCTAGATAGCCATTTCGCAGAACTGGTTGCTTGAAAAATAACATCTTTTTCAACGGGAAATCCATCTCTAAAAATTCTTTTACCATCGCTTGTAATTGCGTGGTGCTCTCCATCAGTGGGTTTTGTCCAGTTCTTTGTTTCAATGCAGAAAATTCCCGTTGGACCAATAACCACATGATCTATATTGAAATTATCAGCCACAATATCGTGGATAATGTAATAACCAAGGGGAGTAAGTTCTTCTTCAAGATGCCGGCCTACTATTTTTTCGCCCTCTATTCCTTTCTCCACTGATGAATTTTCCTTTGACAATCGTCGCAATCTAATTATGTAAACACAGGTAACAATAATTGCTACAAGCGTAAGCGGTACTGGGATCATTTTTTTTAAGAAAAAATATCGCATCCACTCAAACAAAGCCAATGACCAAGCAATAAAAACGATTAGGCTTTCTTCAATTATTGTGTCAAACGTATTCCTTGCTCTATCAATTAACGACTGTGCGGGCGAATGAAGTTTCCGTAAAAAATTTTTCCTTTGTCTATCCATAAAATATCTTTCCTCTAATCACTAGATTATTCAGAAGCCCTATGCCTATTCTAAGAGCACCTATATCCTATTTTGGGTTATTCGATTACAGGATACTATCATTATTTATTATCTATTTCAAAGTGGTCAATAATTCATGTCTAACGTCCATTCCAAGCAATATCAATCATTTCTTGTTAAACTGAGACAAGCGCGGTTTAGCTCGAAGCTTACTCAGGTTGAAGTCGCCCAAAAATTGGGCAAACCACAATCTTTTGTGTCGAAATGCGAATCTGGTGAACGCAGGGTGGATTTTACCGAGTTACAAGCCTTTGCAAAGCTATATGGCAAACCATTGAGCTCTTTTTAATAGATGCCCAATGAGCTTGCCTAGTTTCTTTCAATAATAACACAAGCCTTATTTTTCGCCGACCGGGTTGTTATCCGGCGGCGGCTCTAGGTCGCCGCTGGATAGCGGAGCAAGAGGGCGGCGATCCAAAGGCGTTCTTTACCACCCAAATCTTCATTATATGCTCTGCCGCATTGAAATCCCTGAAACTATTTGATAGTATTAGACTGTAGCGTGGATGGACAAAATAACGCTAAATTAAAATTAGAACGAAAATATATATCGGCGACATAAAACGAAAAACTAAAAACATTATAATCCCGGCCCACAAAAATTAATTAAAAATATAGGTAGTATATAAACCTTATAAAACAATCAAATCGGGCCAATAAAATTTCTAACCTTCAAATAATCTAGTCGCTTCAACTTAACTTAAAAATAAAACCATAAAAGTCCACGCTTGAATCTACAAGTGGAGGTATTCTTATGGCTCGATTGCATCCGTTTAAAGCCCTTAATAGGGTTCTTTTCGCTTCGTCTGAAAGCCATAGTATAAGATCAATTGCCTAACAATTGGGGCATCGGCTATTGCCATGCTCCTCTATGTCTGCATTTGATCTAAACTGCGTATGGTCGATCGGGAGAAGCTAATAGACCTGACAATAGGCGAATGGAATGAGGATTACAATAATTCCTTATCCAAGGCTGATGCTTTAGAAATCCTATCCAATACGCAGTCCTATTTGAAAATTCTAGAGAAATGGGCAAAGGATGATGCCCAAGTAAGTATCGCCCCACCCACCGCCCCAGCCGTAGGCGGGGCGGGGGATGGGGCAGTAGGAAGGCCAGTACAAGTAATACTGGCCTTTAGTACCAAATTTGAGAATTGATTATGATTGATTGGCTTACCATAGATGTTGCAATAGAGCATCCAGAACTTATCTCTGGGGGTAAAGTTGCGTCAGTTCGTGAGGATGGCACGATTGAATGGGAAATAGACAAATTTAAGCAAGTAACGGGTTCCCATGATGCAACCGTATCGGTAAAAACTAAAAAAGTGGAAGACGGTAAAACATCTATGATCACTATCTCCGGTAATCCAGTCAAATTCTTACAAGGGCATAATTTATTTGGTTCGGATGATTTAAGAAGCTTGGCTTTTGCCTTTGTAATGGGAGTGCTTGAAAAATTAGGTATTCCATCAGAAAATACCCACGTTGAATTTATGATGAGAAACGGACTCTTTTTAATCAAGCGCATAGATTGTACGCATAATTTTAAATTAAATTCCCGTGAAGAGGTCCGATCTTGGATTCGGACTGCTACAAAGTTTGCCAGTGGAAGACATCAAAAAACTTCTGCATATTCAGAAAAAACTTTATATATCGGACAGAACTCTCGGCGGGTCAGTCTGAAAATATATTGTAAGGGTGACGAAATTATAGCGCATAAGTTGAGTGATAAAATCCCTCTATGTGTCCGTAACGTCCTCGCTTTATATGCCGATAAGATTTTGCGTTGCGAGGTTACTTTGCGCGGAAAGGAATTGAAGGAACGGAAATTAGAGTGGGGTGTGTTTTGGACTGATAAAAATCAGGTTTATAATATTGTAATGGAACGCATAATGGCAATGAAATTACCCGAAAACATCTATCTTGATAGTGTCAGGATTGAGGGTTTGAAACCTAGGCAACAAATGGCCTATGATTCATGGAAAACAGGTAAGGATTTGCGAAGTGTACTCAAAAGTAAACCTACTTTTTATAGATATAGGAGTGAGCTTTTGCCGTATGGTATCGATATTGCTTGTCCCTCGGGGAAAGAGAGAGGGGAATTCGAGGTTCCTTTAAAAGAAGTGTTTAATAAACCACCCATAGGTGTACTGGAATGGTTGCAAAACACGATTTATGCTTATGATCCTCCGGTAATACGCGGTGAATTAGATAAAAGAGATGTATAATGTTGTTTAGGATATGAGAAAATTAAAAGATTATATGAGGGTTTCCCAAGCGGCTGAATTTATCGGTGTTAATGCTGAAACATTGCGCCGATGGGATAGGGCCGGTAAACTAAAAGCCTATCGTCATCCTATATCTAAATATCGCTTATACTCTGTGAGTGACTTGCGAAAATTACTTAATAAGGTTAAATAAATGGATACCAAAAATACGAACTGTGTCATATATGTAAGAGTTTCTAGCAAAGAACAGGCTGAAGAAGGCTACTCAATTGAATCCCAACAACAATTTCTTCGGCAATACGCTTTGGAAAAGGGGCTTTCGATTGTCAAAGAATTTGTCGAGTCGGAAAGCGCAAAGGTAAAGGGACGGCCTATTTTTAATGAAATGGTTTCTTTCATCAAGCGACAAAAACAGGTCAAGACGATTCTTTGTGAGAAAACAGACAGGCTATATCGAAATTTTACTGATCATGTCGCCTTAGACATCGATCAACAAGGTTTAACGGTCATCCTGGCTAAAGAGGGCGAGACATTAAGCAAGGATTCTAAATCTCATCAGAAACTTGTTCACGGCCTCAAAGTCTTGCTTGCTAAAAATTATACAGATAACTTGAGTGAAGAATCCATTAAGGGGTTATTAGAAAAAGCGCGACAAGGGGAATATCCCCAACAGGCTCCTACGGGTTATATTAATAACACTGAAACAAAGCGCATAGAAGTTGACAGGGCTCGCGCTCCATTTGTGCGCAAGATGTTTGAATATTATAGTTCCGGAGAACATTCGCTTGAAAAAGCCAAAGAACTGCTCCGCAAAGAAGGTCTTACTTCGAGAACTGGCAAACCTTTAAGTAAAAGCCAAGTAGATTGGATGCTAAAAAATCCGATTTATTATGGCGACTTTCGCTGGCGTGGGGTATTGTATAAGGGAATCCATGAGCCGATCATCAGTAAGGAATTGTTTGATCGTGTTCAGCGGCAATTCCAAAGCCTGAATCGGCCCAAGTATCGGAAACATGATTTTGCCTATTCCGGACTTTTGACCTGCGCCAAATGCGGATGCGGAGTTACAGCGGAGATCAAGAAAGGTAAATATATCTATTACCATTGCACAGGGTTCAAAGGTAAATGTTCTAGTGCTTATATAAGTCAGGAAGACCTTGAAAAACAATTCGCCTCAATAGTCAAAAGGACTACTATTTCAGACAAACACCTCAATTGGTACAAAGAAGCTTTACTTGAAAGCCATGAGGACGAAAAAGAATATCACAATGAAGTTGTTGCAAAGCTGACTCAAGAGATCGCCCAATTACAGGATTGGACAGACAAGGCTTATCAAGATAAGCTTAGAGGGGTCATAAACGAACAATACTGGCTCAAGGTATCAACTGAATGGGCTAATAGTCAGACAATAGCTATTGAGACCCTAAAGAAGCATCAGAACGCAAACAAAAACTATCTTGAGACGGGAATCAGGATTTTAGAATGGTCAAACAAAGCTTATAGTATGTTTAAAGTTCGAAAGTCCCATGAAAAACGGGAGTTGCTGAACACGGTACTTTCGAACTGCACCTTGGATGGAAAAAGTGTAGTCCCTACATACAAAAAACCCTTTGACATACTCGTCAAAGGGTCTTCTTGTTCAAATCACCTCCGGGACTAGGATTCGAACCTAGACAAAGAGATTCAGAGTCTCTCGTGCTACCGTTACACTATCCCGGAATATTGCATTATTATATATTTTTAGTACCCGCTTAGACAAAGTTTAAAACGTGCGACCAAGAGTCGCGGCTATTTTAGTAGAATGTTATAGGTAGTGTTGAGGGAGTTTTCGCGCCGCGCATGGGCGCAGCACGCGAAAGCGTGTGTCGCGCAAATCGGTAATTAAGTTAAACGCGGGGTGCGACAGAGATAAGAAGATTTGCCTCCTTAGTATTCAGGAGATTTCCACATCAGGGGGTTCAGTGCGGCGACTGAGCCTTGGCGAAGGAAGCAAACGCGGAAGGGGGATGGAATCCCCCTCCGGGAGCACCGGACCGATAACCTTAGGAGGTCCGGCGGTAATCCGCCCCGCGCATGTGTTAAGCGCGGGGTGCGACAGAGACGGGGCATAGTGAAATGGTTCTCACGCGTGCTTTGGGAGCATGAGTTCCAGGTTCAATTCCTGGTGCCCCGATTTTGATTCTAACCTCCAAAAATCAGCTTATGTTGCGAAAAAAGACACTGTTCCTTACGGCTTTGGTGTTGTTTTTTTATTTCGCTCCCCCGTCGTACGCGGCCGAACAGTGGAAGATCCCGCGCACCAATTTTTATCTTACCGCCGAACAGCAGCGGATATTATTCCCGGCTCCGCCCGCAGAGGGGAGCAAAGAGGATCTGGCGGATCTGGCTGCCGTGCGCGAGTGGGAGACGAAACGCACGGACGAACAATGCGCCAATGCTAACGCCGAGGCCAAAGCCGACGTTGACAGTTTGTTCGGGGCGGTAAGTCCTTTTCCGAAGCCCATGCCGCCCGAGGCGGCTGCGGTCTTAAAACGTATTAAGATGGAAACCGATGGCATAGCGGCGGACATAAAAGACAGGTACAAGCGTCCCCGCCCGTTCCTGCGCGACACCAGTTTTAACCCATGTCTGGGCAAAATAGGGGGGGACTCCTACCCCAGCGGGCACGCGACAATATCCCGGATGTACGCGCTCATTTTTTCCAATCTTGTGCCTGGGCGCCGCACGGATTTCATGGCTCGCGCGGACGAGGTTGCGCTTTACCGCGTAATCGGCGGAGTGCATCATCCTTCGGATCTTGAGGCCGGCAAGCGGTTGGCTGAGATCCTTTATCCGTTGTATATGAAAAGTCCGGCTTTCAGAAAAGAATTGAAAATTCTGCGCGGCTGTCTGGTCCTCCCCAAACGTGGTGTTGTTCCTAAAGCCCTTAATTCCAAAGGTCCCGTAGGAACAAGCCCGATTAAATAGAACATTTGCGGCGCCTTTTCCGGCGGATTTGGTTACAGGTTACAGGTGGATAACATAAACCGGGTTATTCCCCTAATTTTTGGCGCACCGTGTTTTATAATGTCCGGGGATCTGTATCCAAAGTTACACAGCAAGGAGGGGTATGAATTTCTTCAAACAAATAGAATGCAACTTTAAAAAAGATTCCGAGGGAAAAACGGTTTTTTTCCCCTGGAGCTACCTGGGCAGGGGGTATAGCATAGAAAACCTGGAATGCGGTCTGCGGTCAGATCTCCGATATTTATAATATTGCGAATGAAAAAAGGTGGATTCGGCAACTCTTGGCCGAATCCGCCTTTTTCACGTGCGGCACTGTAGACTTTACCGCATAAGTGGGTCTTTTAATGTCCGAACTTATTGGCGGCGATATCCGTCCTTCCTTTCTTTCCCTTAAATATCTCCGAAAGAAGTGTTGTCGGCATGCATCCCCATGACTATGGAAAGCACGGCGGCGGCTGATTCGGCGGATATCGATACGCGCCCGTCAAACTTGGCCGCTGTGTTGAGGATCGCGCCGGTGTTTTTAAGTTCCACTCCGGGGCCGTCTATCTTCAGCGTTCCGCCCTCGGTTCCATAAGGCAGGTAGCTGACATAAAGCTTTATGCTTTCATTTCCGACTTTCCCTACCACGGCGAGTTTTAGAACCGAGCCGGCATCCTGTTTGGCGGCTTTTCTCAGTTCCAGGTTGACCCCCTTGCCTTCAAGCCGGTAATTATAGCGCATATAGGATACGCCTTCGACCGGGATGCGCGTGATTTTCATGGACATTTTCCGGGCTTCGCCTGTTCCGTCATCGGTGACGGCGGCTAGTACTTTATATCCTTCATCCGTATTTACCGCCATAATCGATTCGTCGCCCCAGCCGCTGTCCATGATGAATCCGAACTGCGGGCTGACAAGCAGATTCATCTCCAAGGTCCTAAGCGACATTCCGTTAATTGTTTGTTCCGGTGACTTAACCGTGGTAGGGAGCGGCGCTTCCGCCGCTTCCAGGGCTGAGGGCGGGACCGATAATTTTAGGGACTCGATGGCGTTTTCAGCCGCATAAGGTGTGCCTGTCAGTGCGAGTAATGCTGCCACGAATATTTTCTTCATTTAAAGTTTCTCCTCGATTTTAGGTTTTCCGGTAAACATCCCCGGGCTCTCTGCTGATAGTTTAGTGTCCATTACGCAATAATACATGGGCCGAAAGTCATATTTGCTTTATATAATGTTGCCCAGAAGCTTATAGGCCTTTCGGGTCGCCTTTAACCTCTCTGGCCGTCATGTTATTTCAAGCAGCAGCGCATGGGGTCGCGCAGCCATAGCGAAGAGGGGAAAAAGGTGTATAACCAATTTGAATCGGATCCTGCGTATGACTTTGAGGGGGCCGTCGGAGACGCTCCCTATTACAAGATGGCGGACGTGTCCGGACAGCCGAATATTTATCAGGTCGATTTTTACGACCTGCCCGGCTGGCGGGCGGCATACATTAACGGCGAATCAATAAGGTATAGTTCTCAAATAAACACTCTATAACACTTTAAGCCCGAAAAAGTCCCGGATGCTGGAAAGAAGGCTGCCCTGTTCTCTTGCGATGCGGTCCGGGACCGCTTCGTCTTTCAATACTCCGCGCGCGGCTTCCAATTCAAGACGCCGTTTGGCCAATACAAGGGAAATGGTCTCCGCCAATGCCGGCCTTCTAGCCAGGATCTCGCGGAAACTGTTGCGGTCCAGGCGATAGCAACCGACATCGCTTAAAGCGACTACCGTGGCGGAGCGGGGTTCCCCGGTCATAAGCCCCATCTCGCCTAAAAAATTGCCCCGGCCAAGCGTGGCTACAGCGCGGAATGAGGAGCCGCTCTCGGAATGCAGCCTGACCTCCGCCGAACCTTCGTCAATAATATAAAGCCAGTCCGCATTCGCGCCCTGGCGCGTAATCGTTTCGCCTTTAGCGAAAGGGGTTGATTTTAATTCGTCCGCGAGGGCTTTGAGTTCCGGATCGGTAAGTCCCTGAAAGATGTCCATTCCGCGTAACGCCCTGAGCCTGCGCTCAAACTCTTCCATTCCTCTGCGTTGCTGAAGATCCGCGGCGTTTTCCGTTATCACTACGGAGCGCAGTTGCACCGAAACTTTTATTCCGGCGCGGGCCAGGGCGTAATAGATCTTTACGCGCAATTCGGAAGCCGCAGCCGCCTCCAATACCGGGCTGGTAAGCCAGTAACCGACACTGTATCGCGCGCTCTTATCATCCAGCTCGGAAAAAAGACAGCGCGGAGGCGGGGCCGGGGCCACTCCATCGGGAAGGTCTTCGGCAAGGGCCTGATTGAGCGTATTTATAACATTGTTGGGAGGGTATTCGTATCCGGCGTGAAAAGAAATGCGCGAAAAACGTTTATAACTTGCTGAGGCTTTGCCCAGGACAGTGACCATTCCTTTCATCAGCGCGCTGTTCGGCATCACTACTATGTCGCCTTCGCCCGTTTGAATTGCCGTGTGCCTCCATCGTATTTCTTTTACCACGCCCTCATCAGTACCGACCCTAAGTCTGTCTCCGGGCGAAAAATAACTTTCCGCGTGGAGCACCATGCCCCCGATGAGATTTCCGAAAGTATCCTGAAGGGAGAACATTACCACCGCGGTTACCACCGCCGAAGTCGCCAGGATGCCGCTGAAGTCCACCCCCGCGCCGGAGAGGATCACGAACCCGGTCATGACATAGACCGCGGCAAGAACAATATCCTGCATTAGTGCGGGCAGGGTAACGCGCATCGCCGGCAGCAGCAGACCGAATACCATAACTCCCAGCGTATTGATGGCGCTCGTGGAAATAAGAAAACATGATAAAGCGAATATCGCCCGGTACTGGAGGGATTGGGGGGTGACCCCGAACCAGCGCAGCGCCGCCGCGAGGAAAAGGCCGGTTGCCGCCGATATCGCGAGCATACCGGCCGCCGCCAGCCGCGTTCGCGCGGAAGGCGCCTTGAAAGAAAGCGCGGCGATGAGCATGAAGATAGCCGGGAAAAGCCAGACCAGGGCCGGAGTGAAAACCGCCGTTAAAGCGTCATAGAAGGGCATACGCATATTTTATCATAACTGCGGTTTTTTTCGGCTGACATGCGGTTTATGACGGCCGGTCCGGGGAAGCCTATGTCCGGGTTATGAGCCCTGCGGCGCAAACCATTTTGCGGCTTCCTGTTTTTTGTCGGGGGGGAGAAATGAGGCCGCTAAGGCGCATTTATTAGCATAGGCCAGGTCGGCGGTTGAAAGGCCTGTTTTTTCTACAGCCAGCAGATATTCCTTGTTCAGGTCGGTATCCAGTATCTCCGGATCATCCGCGCCTATGGAAACACTTACGCCAGCTTCAATAAATTTTTTGAGCGGGTGGTCTTCAAGTCTGGCCACGGCGCGCGTGAGATAGTTGCTGTAGGGATTGGTCTCGATGGTTATTCCCTTCTCTTTTATCAGCTCAATAGTTCTGCCCGATGGGTCTTCTATGGCTTTCACGCCATGGCCGATGCGCCTCGGGGCCAGGAAGTTTATGGCGTCCAGGACTTGGCCGAATCGGCCTTCCTCGCCGGAGTGTATGGTCAACGGTATTTCCGCCTCATGAAGCTTTTTGACGGCTTCGGCATAAAGCGCGGCCGGATAATTTATCTCATCGTCCGCGAAATCAAAACCCGCTATCAGGGCCTTGTTCTTAACCGCGAAATCTATGGTCTTCAGGACCGAATCCATACCATAGGACCTGGAGGCTATGATTATTATGCCGGTGAAAACGGGATATTTCCTTTGGAACGAATGAGCCGCCGACGCGATGACTTCCAGGGTTTTCTGCCAGTCCAGGTCTTTGCCTTTCAGCATAAAATCAGGGCTGTACCGTAATTCTAAAAGCCTGACGTTCTCTTTTCTATATGCGTCTTCCAGCGCTTGCCGCGTTATTTCTTCCACCACACCGTAAGAGACGAAGACGGATTGGGCTATCTCGAACATCTTTAGTACTTCCGTGAGCGAATCCATCGGTCCGCTGAGTCTGGCTGTTTTTGACAGCTCAGCCGCGTCAAAAGTGGGCAGTTTAAGGTTATGTCTTAGCGCGGTTCTGATAATAGTCGGAATTCGTACGCAGCCTTCCAGGTGGCGGTGCAGTTCCACCTTGGGCATAGTTTTTATCGCGGTTTCCAGCTCGGTCATATTATTTTTTTAGATAAAAATAGTAGAAGGCGGCAAGGATGCCGGCCGCCAGCCATATTATCCAATCGGAGGCTGATGGTTCGATGGGGTCGGGTTTAGGGAGATTATAGGCAGAAGATGGATTTGGTATTTCTTCCGGGTCAAAAATTTCTTCCACTTCCGGCGTCTCGTCGGTTTCAGGTTCTATGGGCGCGGGGTTGGGAAGTTTTGGGGCGCGGGGTTTGGGTGGAGGGGCGACTTTGATCAGGAATTTTAACAGGGCGTTCAGGCCCGGGCCGCCCTGGAACTGAAAATCTTTTTGTATAGTTGTTTTTGATTCCCCGGGAGTTTGTTCGTCGGTTTGAGCGGTTTCCATTTTCGCCGTTATCATATCGCGGAAAGGCTCCGGCACGTCTTCCAGGTTATAGTATTGGTTTCCGTTGATGACTATTTTTTTATTCTCTTCATTGTTTTTCATAAAGTGTCCTCGCAAATAGTTTATCTATAAATCCCGCTCCCTGTAAACTGCTTATAAGGTAACGCCGTGCTGGTTGGCTTTGGGTTCAGAGTCGCAGGATTGCAAAGCTGGGGCGGCGGCGGGTTTCCTGCGCGCTCCATTCGGAGGGTTTTGAGACCGGGGTCTGGAGCGCATCGCTGACATTAGCGACGGCGAGGACCGTTCAAGCCGGACCACTGTGTGGGCCGGCGCGTTCCGCAGCCGGCGTAAGACCCCGGTCTCCTTCCCCGTAAAACCCGGACCCGGAGCGCGCAGAAGATCCGCCGGCGCCCCGACTGGGCATCTCGCGGTTCCCTAACCCAAAGTTAATCAGCTAAGTGTGAAGTTCTCTGCTTTCCTTTATAAAGCGGTCGCAAATTGCTATTTTAGTAGTATAACATCATGAATAGACCACTGCCGAAAGTAAAACTTGCCTACGCTCCGGCCGGACCCAACGCCTTCAGGCGGATGATCGGTTCCGTTGAGGGGGCCTCGGCCGGCGAGATAGTCGCCGTCTATGACAAAAACGACCGGCCCTACGGAGTGGGACTCTTTAATCCCCGCAGCCAGATCGCCCTGCGAATTTTCAGCAGGGAAAACCCCGACAAGTTCAATGTTGAGGCTTTCATAAAAAGACAGGTGGCCCGCGCCGTGGACTTCCGGCACAATGTGCTTAAGCTTGATAAGACCGGCAACGCCTACCGCCTGGTCCACGACTACGGCGACGGCCTGCCCGGCCTGGTGGTGGATATTTACGGAGACAACATTGTGCTTGAATTTTATTCTTTCGCAATGTACCGGCTGGCTCCTATGCTTGAGGCGGCCTTCAGGGAACACTTTCCGAAAGCCGTCTTCCATCATCGCGCCAGTTCCTACACGGAAACTATGGAAGGTTTTACGCTGCCCGCCAAACAAACCGGCGGGTCCGCCTCCGGCGGAAAACCTGGGGCCGCCGGGCCTGAAAAAAAGATCCGTGTCACTGAAAATGGCGTGCTATTCGAAGTGGACCTGGCCGGCGGACATAAGACCGGTTTTTTCTGCGACCAGCGCGACAACCGGCTTTACGCCTCTACGCTCGCGGAAGGCCGGAGCGTTCTGGACATCTGTTCCTATACCGGCGGTTTCGGCATCTACGCTATGAAACTGGGCGGGGCCAAAGAGGTGACCTGCGTGGAGCTGGATCCCGAGGCTGTGGAACTTGCGAAGCGGAACGCCAATATTAACAAAGTCAAGATAGACCCCGTCTGTTCCGACGCTTTCCCTTATATGCGGCAGATGTTCCAGAACAGCAAAAAATACGACATGGTAATCCTGGACCCCTACAAACTGGTGGCTTCGCGGGAAGATAGGGAATACGGCATTTTTAAATACAGGGATTTTAACCGCCTCGCGCTGTCGCTGGTGGCCGAGGGCGGCCTGTTCGTGACTTGCTCGTGCAGCGGCATGGTCTCTATGGAGGAGTTCGCGTACCTTGTGCGCACTTCGGCCGCCAACGCGGGGCGGCGCGCGCACATCTTTAGGAAGTCCGGCGCCGGCGCCGATCATCCGGTGGCCTCCGACTACCCGGAAGGCGAGTACCTCAAGGCCATCTGGGCGCGGGTTTATTGATTAATATGAAAAAACTTTCCAGCGACGCGCAGTTGCTTACCGACCAGGATATCTATCTTTTTAACGAAGGCAATAACGTGCGCCTGTACGAAAAATTCGGCGCTCACCCGGTTGTCCGAGGTTCGGCGGAGGGGACGCACTTCGCAGTCTGGGCGCCCAACGCGGCTAAAGTTTATGTGATGGGGGATTTCAACGGCTGGAATAAAACCGGCAATGCTTTGAAGCAACGGGCCCGTTCCGGCATTTGGGAAGGGTTTATCCCGGGGGTTAAGCAGGGGCACAATTACAAATATCATATCGTTTCCAGATACGCCGGCTTTCACGGAGAAAAAGCGGATCCGCTGGCATTCGCTTCCGAAGTTCCTCCCAAAACCGCGTCCGTAGTCTGGTCCATGGATTACGCATGGAGAGATTCCGAATGGATGCGGACCCGGGGCCGGGTTAATGGTCTAAAAAATCCGGTTTCGATCTATGAGGTGCATCTTGGTTCCTGGATGCGCGTTCCGGAAGAGGGGAACCGCTCTTTAACCTATATGGAAATGGCGGACAAGTTGACGGAATACGTAAAGCGGATGGGGTTTACCCACGTTGAATTAATGCCCGTCACGGAACATCCTTTTTATGGGTCATGGGGTTATCAGACGATCGGTTATTTTTCTCCCACCAGCCGTTACGGCAGTCCGCAGGACCTGATGCGCCTGATCGATACTCTTCATCAAAACGGCATCGGGGTTATTCTGGACTGGGTTCCGGCGCATTTCCCGGCCGACGCGCACGGCCTGGAATACTTCGACGGTACGCATCTCTATGAACATGCCGATCCCAAGCAGGGCGTGCATCCGGACTGGAAAAGCTCTATTTTTAATTTCGGGCGCAACGAGGTAAAGAGTTTCCTGCTGAGCAGCGCGTTGTTCTGGCTGGATAAATACCATGTGGACGGCCTGCGGGTGGACGCGGTTGCTTCCATGCTGTACCTGGATTATTCAAGGAAGAAGGGCGAGTGGGTTCCTAACAGCCACGGCGGCAACGAGAACCTGGAGGCTATCGCTTTTCTAAAACAATTTAATCATGTCGTCTATGAAAATTATCCGGATACCCAGACCTACGCGGAGGAGTCCACGTCCTGGCCGATGGTTTCGCGGCCGACTTACCTTGGCGGCCTGGGCTTCGGGTTGAAATGGGATATGGGCTGGATGCATGATACCCTGCGGTATATGACAAAGGATCCGGTATACCGTAAATATCATCATAACGCTCTAACCTTCCGTATGCTCTACGCGTTCGGGGAGAATTTTGTCCTACCCCTTTCTCATGACGAAGTGGTACACGGGAAAAGATCACTTCTGGATAAAATGGCGGGGAACGATTGGCAGAAATTCGCGAACCTGAGGCTTTTGTACGGCGCCATGTTCGCCCAGTCCGGACACAAACTTATTTTTATGGGCGGCGAGTTCGCACAATGGGCGGAATGGAACCATGAACGGAGCCTGGATTGGCACTTGACGGAACATGAGCCCCACTACGGGATGCAGAAGTGGGTCGCTGATCTTAACTTCGCTTACCGGTCCGAACCCGCGCTGCACGAATTAAACTGCGATCCGGCAGGATTCGAATGGATAGACGCAAACGATTCCCAGCAAAGCGTGCTGGCTTTCCTGCGGAAAAGCCGGGGCGCAGAGGAAATGATCCTGGCGATATTCAATTTTACTTCAGTGCCGCGGACGGATTACCGTGTAGGAGTGCCGCGGGGCGGTTTCTGGAAAGAGCTGCTTAACAGCGACGCTTCGGCCTATTGGGGCGGCGGAATGGGTAATTTCGGCGGCGCCGACGCCCAGAATATTCCCTCCCACGGCCGGCCTTTTTCCCTCAGAGTGACCCTTCCTCCGCTTTCCATCCTGTTTTTAAAGCATGAAAATGCTAAAATATATCCGTAGCATCGCCGGAGCGGTCCGAATCGGCACCCCCAGCTTCCTTGTGTTAATTTCAGGATAGTTTTTTATCCCTTAACAAGGCTCTGAAAATACGCGCTACCCCGTCAGGGATCGGTTTGTGCATATATGATAACCATCAGGAACGTCTCTAAATCTTTCGGCAGCCAGACTTTGTTAGAGGACGCCTCCCTCCAGATCAACGAGGGGGAACGCTTCGCGCTTGTCGGGCCCAATGGTTCCGGCAAATCCACTCTTTTCAAAATGATGCTGCGGGAGGAAGAAGCGGACAGCGGCGAGATCCAGTTCAAAAAAGGCGTGGTGGTAGGCTATCTGCCGCAGGAGAACGCCCCGACCTCGGAACGGACGGTCATTCAGGAGACCCTGGACGGCGTGGAGGATTACAGCGGACGCAAGGAAGCTGAAGCCAAGGCCATACTGATGGGGCTTGGTTTTAAAGTTTCCGATTTCGACCGGAAAGTTAATACGCTGAGCGGCGGTTGGGCTATGCGCGCGGCCATGGCCCGCCTTCTGGTCAAGAAGCCGGATCTGTTGCTGCTGGACGAACCCACAAACCATCTGGACCTGGACTCGCTTCTGTGGTTGCAGGATTACCTGGCCTATTACGAAGGAGCGGTTTTTGTGATCTCACACGACCGCGCGTTCATAAACACCGTTTGCAACGCCATCATCTCGGTGCAGGACAGGACTTTACGCGCCTATCATGGGGATTATGAGCATTTCCTGGCCCAGCGCGAGTCCGAAAAAGAAAAACTGTATTCCGCCTGGCGGATGCAGCAGGACCAGATAGCCGAGATGGAAGATTTTATCGCGCGCAACCGGGCCCGTGTTTCCACCGCTTCCCGGGTGCAGAGCATGATCAAGAGGCTTGAAAAACTGGAACTGGTTACGCTTCCGGTAGAGACTAAAACGGTAAAAATACGCTTTCCCCAGCCCTCACGCACCGGCACCAAAGTGCTGGAACTTAAAAACATCAATAAGGTTTACCAGGTCCCGGGCCATGAGGCGATACGCGTTTACGAGAATTTCGATTTCTCGCTGTTGCGCGGCCAGAAGATGGCCTTTGTCGGCCATAACGGCGCTGGCAAATCCACGCTTTTGAAAATGCTCGCCGGAGTTATAGAACCGGATTTCGGGGAGCGTGCGCTCGGTCTCAACGTTAAGACGGGGTATTTCTCCCAGCATCGCGAAGGCATCCTGGACCCGCGCAAGACCGTGCTGCAGGAAGCCATGGATAACGACCGGATGAACCCGGAGCTCATGGTCCGGACCGTGCTGGGCACCTTTCTTTTTCCGGGCGACAACGTATTTAAGAAAGCGGGGGTGCTGAGCGGGGGCGAAAAAAGCCGCCTTATGCTGGTAAAGCTGCTGCTGGATCCGCCCAACGTCCTGCTTATGGACGAGCCGACCACCCACCTTGACATACCGAGTGTGGAAGCCCTTGTGGGCGCGCTGAAAGAATTTGAGGGTACCCTGTGTTTTATCAGCCACGATCTGTATTTTATAAATGCCCTGGCCGATTCGGTGGTGCACATCGAAAAAGGCAAGACCACCGTTTATCCCGGAAATTACGATTATTTCCGTCACCGCCAGCAGCAACTGCAGGCTGAGGAGGAACGTAGCGCCCCGGCTGTCAGGTCCGGGCCGGACGCAGCCACGTCCGACACAGTGAACTGGGAAGATAAAAAGCGGCAGGATTCAGAGGTCCGCAAGCGCCTTAAGCGCGCGGACACCCTGAAAAAAGAGATGGCGTATTCCAGGAAAACGGTGGAAACGCTAGCCGCTAAAATGGCTTCCCCCGAGATTTATTCGGATTATAAACAGGTGCAGGAACTGGGCGATAAGGTACGCGCCCTTGAAAATAAGATAGCCGCCGCCGCGGAAGAATTAAACGCGTTGGAAAACGCGGCTGAAAAAAGATAGAGAAAAACGGATCATCATAGCCGCTAGATATGTTGATTCGCGCCAATTCGGTTTAGGGAGATTTATCATTCATGCAACATGACACCGCAAAACGCAGGCAGGATCTTCGCAATATCGCCATTATCGCGCACGTAGACCACGGCAAGACGACGCTGTTGGACGCCATGCTCAAGCAGACGGGAGCCTTCAAGGATAAGAGCGGCGAATCCCGCGAGTGCATAATGGACTCCAACGACCTGGAACGCGAGCGCGGTATCACCATACTTTCAAAAAACACCGCGGTTAAGTACAAAGACACAACCATACATATTGTGGACACGCCCGGCCACGCCGATTTCGGCAGCGAGGTTGAACGCGTACTCCGCATGGTGGACGGGGTTCTGCTGCTTGTGGATGCTTTGGATGGTCCCATGCCGCAGACCCGCTTTGTGCTTAAGAAAGCCCTGGCCCTCGGTCTCCGGCCCATTGTTGTCGTCAACAAGGTGGATCGTCCCAACTGCGACCCCCACGCCGTTCTGGATAAAATCTTCGCTCTTTTTATGGAACTTGGCGCCAGCGATCATCAGCTGGACTTTCCCACTGTTTACGCCGTGGGGCGCGACGGCTGGGCCTCCAAGGATTATCACATCAAGGGCAGCGACCTTTCTTATCTCTTTGAAACTATCCTCAAGTATGTTCCGGGCCCGTTGGATATGGACGCCGAACCTCTGCGGATGCTTGTGACTATGCTGGACTACAGTTCTTATACCGGACGCATAGGCATAGGCAGGATCTTCCAGGGGACGGTGGCCACGGGGTCGATGATCTCTCTGGCTTCGCCAGTCTCCCAACCGGTCACGCGGAAGGTAGTTCAACTGATGGGTTTCAAGGGCCTGACCCGTGTGCCGGTATTAACGGCGCGCTCCGGGGATATCGTGGCTATGGCCGGCCTTGAGGGTATAGAAGTCGGAGACACGGTCTCTTCGGCCGATGCTCCGGGGGTCCTGCCCGGCCTTGAGATAGAATTGCCGACGCTTTCCATGGAGTTTTACGCCAATGACGGTCCTTTTTCCGGCCGTGAGGGGAAATTTGTGACCGCCACCCAGCTCAAGGAAAGGCTTTACCGCGAACAACAGGTCAATGTGGGCCTCAAAGTGGAGGATGTTCCGGGCCAATCCGGTTTTAAAGTAGCCGGCCGAGGCGAGTTGCATCTGGCTATACTTATCGAAACTATGCGCCGGGAAGGTTTCGAGCTTTGCGTCTCCAAAATGGTGGTCATCACCCACCAGGAGAACGGCGTTACCGTAGAGCCGGTGGAATACCTGGTTCTGGATTCACCCTCCGCGTTTCAGGGCGCCGCGATGGAAGCGCTGGGCCGTCGGGGCGCACAGATGAAGGATATGAAGGTCGGAGACGACGGACGCGTGCGTTTTGAATATGTGGTTTCCTCCAGGGCTCTCATAGGTTTTAAGTCTGAGTTTATGACCCTGACCAAGGGGGCCGGCCTGATGCATCACAACTTCCACGGCTTTATGCCCGAAGGGGGGTTCCAGGCCCCGAAGCGCAACGGCGTGTTCATCGCAAAAGAGGCGGGCAAGTCGGCCGGCTACGCGCTGAATGGTCTGCAGGACCACGGCATCATGTTTATCAGCCCAAACCAGGATGTTTACTCCGGCCAGATAGTGGGCGAACATTGTCGTTCAAACGACCTGGTAGTGAATCCCTGTAAAGAGAAAAAACAGACCAACATGCGGTCTTCAACCTCCGACATGGCCATTACTCTGACGCCGCCTGTTAATATGAGCCTTGAGCAGGCCATAGAGTATGTCGAGGAAGACGAGTATGTGGAAGTCACGCCCAAATCCCTTCGCCTCCGCAAAAAGGTCCTGGACCATTCCCTCCGCAAGAGGGGAGAGAAGGAATATTTTTAGCGGTTATGCCTTCAAACATTGAGATAAAGGCCAGGGCGGCGGATTGGGACGGGCAGATCGCGCTGGCCCGCGCGCTTGCTGATAAGACCGAAGAATTGATCCAGGAAGACATTTTTTTCAATACTTGCGCAGGAGGGGAAACCACTACAGCGGTGTCCCCTCAAGCAGTTGGGAAGGGGTCGAAACCAGTCAGGCACGGTGTGCCTCAGACGGACAACCGCCCGGAAGGGCGGCTGAAACTCCGCATTATCGAAGGCAGAGAGAGTTATCTTATATTTTACAGGCGCTTCAACCAAAAGGGGCCTAAGAACTCGGTCTATTATCCTTCCCTCGTCAAAGATCCCGAATCCATGAAAACCCTCCTTGGCGCCGCCTTGGGCTGCGGTAAGACCGTCAAAAAGAAGCGTCTCCTATTCTTATCAGGCCAGACCCGCATACATTTTGACGAAGTAGAGGGCCTGGGACGATTTATCGAACTGGAAGTATGCATGAAAGAAGGACAAGCCTTAGAAGAGGGGGAGGCTTTGGCAAAAGATTTCATGCGGCGCCTTGCCATAGCTGAAAAGGATCTCCTGGAAGGCGCCTACGCGGATATGCTAAATCGGTAGCGCTTCAGGAAATAACCGCTCCTGTTCATATGGGGCTTGAGCGGTCCATAGAATTTATTGAGGAATGCGAGTTTATGGAAGTCAGGTTCAGACTACCGGGTTTCGCAAAAAGGGGCGAACAAGGAATGCTTATTATGCGCTTTATTCCGGTCTGTTTACTGTTTTCAATGATTTTTTTCTGCGCCTTTGGCGTTGAAGCGGTCGCTGGGCCGCCGGGAGGCGGAAACTTGCACCCCGTCCATATTTCGCAGAAGGCGGCCACATCACCAGCCGTTCCGGCGCCGGTACGTCGCAGCTATTTCCTTGAATTGTATATCGTTCATATTTTAGTTCTGCTGGCGGTCCTGACCGCGCTTTCCGAAGCTGCCGAACGCCGGTTTCCGGCCGACATACCGCGCATCCGGAATTTCTGGAACTGGATTCTTCTTGCCGCTTTCGGCGTCTGCGTTGTTCTGGGTTTTGTTCTGCTTTTGCCGCCTTCGAAATCAATTAAAGGCCATATCATAAATATACATTGCTGGTCGGGAACTGTCGGAGCCTGGGCGGCATTTTATCATTTCATCAAACGTTTCCGCCGTATGCTGCCCGCAGCATGATCTGCGCGTATATTGGGTTGCAACCGAGTCACGCGTCGATTACATAGCCCGGCTATGCCGCACTCATATTCCTTGTTTTGCTCTAAAATCAGCCCGGCCGGAGCGGACATTATTTACCCAGTCCGCAGTAAGCCGATTTAATGGAAGAAACTATTGTTTTACAGGGAGAAATCCCATCTCTTACGAAGAAGGGCTTTGAGAGCGGCTCCATGGCCGAACTTTTGTCCGTCGCTTATCCGCTTATTATTTCCACCGCCTCCAATACCGTTATGCAGTTCATCAACCGCATCTTTCTTTCGCGCTACAGCGCCGATGCCTTCGCCGCCTGCGTTCCAGCCGGTATTCTCAGTTTTACCCTTCTTTGTTTTTTCATGGGGACCACTTCCTATACGAACGCTTTTGTCGCCCAGTATCACGGCAAAGGCAAGGCCGCCAGCGTTTCCGTGGCCGTGTGGCAGGGCGTGTGGCTGGGACTCATCTCCGGACTTGTTTTGCTGGCCCTGACTCCGGCCGGGCGGTATCTGATAGATGTTTCCGGCCATCCGGCAGCCGTGAAAGTTCTTGAAAAGCAATATTTTACCATCCTGAATGCCGGCGGCGTTCTTGTGACCGTGAATACGGCCCTTGCCGCCTTTTTTACAGGCCGGGGGCGCACCAAGGTTACCATGGCGGCCAATATGACCGGCAACGCCGTCTGTGTTCTGTTCTCCTGGATGCTTATCTTCGGTAGGGGGCCGGCGCCGGAACTGGGTATCAGCGGCGCGGCTTATGCCGCCGTAATCGGCCAGGCCTGCGTGCTGATCATCTATCTTGCCCTCATCTTTTCCTCCGGGAACCGCCGGGCATACCGTACCGCGCGCCTTGTGGGCGTGCATTCTGGACTTTTTAAAAGGCTTATAAAATACGGCGCTCCCAACGGCGTGGGTTTTTTTCTGGATATCGCGTCTTTCGGCGTCTTCATTTTTCTGGTGGGAGATATGGATAAATATTCTCTCGCGGCCAACAATATCATCGCTTCCATCAATATGATAGCCTTCATGCCGGTCATCGGCCTGGGGCTGGCGAACCTGACCCTTGTGGGACGCTATATAGGTAAAAAGCAGCCGGATGTCTCGGTGAAAGTAACCCGCAATGCCGTAAAATTGGCGCTGCTGTATGTTGTTTCCATTGGTTTTCTTTTTTTCGTTTTCCCGGGTGTATTCGTGGATATTTTCGGCAGTCCGGATTCGTCCGAGTTTTTACCGATACTGGCGGCGAGCCGGCCGCTGATGAAAGTGCTCACTTTCTATATATGTTTTGACGCCGTCGCGATAATCTTCGCCGACGCCCTCAGGGGGGCGGGAGATACGCGGTTCCAGATGATAGTGGGAAGCCTGCTGGCCTGGTTGCTGTTCGTGCCGGGCATCTATTACCTGGTAAATTATGCCCACGCTTCGCTCATGTCGGTATGGGTATGGGCGCTGGTTTACGTAACGCTGCTGGCCCTGGTGTTCGGCCGCAGGTTCAACGCCGGCGGCTGGCGGGCTATCAACATTTTGAAGGGATAAGGGATAAAAATTCCCCCGCCATAAGCAATATGATATGGGTGCCGGCAAGTAAAAACCAGTTGAGAAAATAACTGTAGCATGCGTATGAGAATTGTGTAAATTGATTAAGTTAGCGGCGGCGGATATTAAATCGGTGAGCCGTTCAACCGCCCCACTTCTTCCTTGCCAGTAAAAAAAAGTTCTTGTATACTGTATTTAAGGTTATCCTCCATATTTGTTTAAACACAATATATTGGGGGATAACCCCTTTTTTAAAAGCAGACCCAGTCCTGAGCCGGGGGAAAAATGCAGCATAAGATTTTAATAGTGGATGATGAAGAGAGTATAAGATTTGTGATCAAAGAAGCCTTTTCGCACGCTTATCAGGTATTCACGGCGGCGGAGGGTCTGGCCGCCATGGAAATAATGAAGAAAGAACGGCCCACGCTGGTTTTTCTGGATATGAAGATGCCCGGCCTTTCGGGTCTGGAAGTTTTGCAGTTGGTAAAAGAGGCCGGCCTTAGTCCGGTTATCTGGATGCTTACCGGTGAAGAAGACCTTGAGGTGGCGGTAAAAACGCTTAAAATGGGCGCGGCCGGTTATCTGACCAAGCCTTTTGAGGTTAAAAAGATCAGGGATATAGTCTTGAATACGATTACAGGAAGCGAGCAAAAAGAACATCACGACACCCAGGGCGACAGGCCTTGGCGGGTGAAGAAGCTTAAGTAGCTGATAGTGCCTGTCAAACGGCATCCCCCAAGATTAAAACCTCCCGTCCGCTTCGACATGCCGTATTTTTAAGTTTTTTAAACATTTGGCGGATTTAGCAATTCCTTCCCTCCATTACCGCAAACGCAGTATATTCGGCAACCGCAGAGTTGCCGGTATTTTTCTGATGTCTGTTCATATTCACGGCGGTCTTTTTAAGCGGTTTAAAATAAAGCAGACCCCGCAATTTATATAATTCCCTTTATACTATGCAAAAGAAATGTGTAAGGCTCAGCGTTCAGGCATCATTAAAGGACGGAGCGTTCTGGGCTCTTATGACGGGTTTTGTGGAGCCCTATATAGTCCCTTTCGCCCTGGCGTTGGGCGCTTCCACTCCGGCTATAGGGTTCCTGCGTTCCGTGCCCGCGCTGTTGGGGTCTCTTTTTCAGATAATAAACGAGCGGCTGGTGGCGCGGCTGGGGAGTTGCCGCAGGGCGGTGTTGATCGACGTCCTGACGCAGGCCCTGGCTGTCGGAGCCGGGGCGCTGAGCGCTTTTCTGCCGGCGCCTTATGGGCTATATTTTTTTATTTTGACGATAACTATCTATACGTTGAGCGGCGCGATGGCCAATCCGCCCTGGGCGGTGCTGATGGGGGAATATATTCCGGCGGCCAAAAGAGGCGAATTTTTCGGTTTCCGCTCACAGTTGGTGGGGCTTACCTTTTTCGCGGGGAGTTTCGCGGCTTCCAGTATCTTGAATCTTTATGGCAAGGGTGTTATGACCGGATTTGCCATCGTTTTCGCGCTTGCGGCGGTTTTCCGGCTTTTTTCATATTATTATGTCGGTAAAATGTATGAGCCGAGGACCAGCTTTCATCTGCCGAAAAACGCGGCGCCGGATTTTCTAAAAATACTTGATTATCGCAACAACCGGGTTTCGGCCATGTTCGCGTCCGTGTTTGTAATGCTGGCGGCCACTTTCCTGACGGCGCCCTACTTCAGCGTTTATGCGCTGGCCGAACTTAAATACGATTACTTCAGGTACACTTTCCTGATGACCATAGGTCCGCTGATGACATACCTGTTCATGAAACGCTGGGGCCAGATGGCCGACATCTTCGGCAGCGTGCGGATACTGAAGGCGGCGTTCTTTCTGATCCCCACGGTTCCCCTGTTGTGGACTTTCAGCCGGAATTTTATATATCTTTCTTTGGTGGAAATGTATTCCGGCGTTATCTGGGGGGCCTACCTGATAGGCATTAATAATTTCATCTATGAGGCGGCCGAACCCAGATTGAGAACGGGGGCCAACGCGTACTTTGGTTTTTTAAGCGGCCTGGCCCAGTTCGGCGGAGCCATGGCCGGAGGGTGGCTGTACGACGCCCTGCCGTCTTTTGGGGGCAGTTCGTTTATCCCATTATTGGTTCTGTCCGGTCTGATGCGCTTTCTCGGGCTGGTTCCGCTGCTGAAGTTGGTGGGAGACGCCCCGGGTTCTCGACGCATTGCCACCGGCATGGAATTGACGCTCGCCTTCCTGGGGCTGAGAGCCGCGAACCGCTAAACATCACGCCGGATTTATATCTTTATGGTCTTGCCGCGCAGCATGTGGGCGGTGAGTATGGCTTTCTGCACATGCAGGCGGTTTTCCGCTTCGTCAAGAATGATGGAGTGTTTCCCGTCGATGATAGCTTCCGAGACTTCTTCGCCGCGATGCGCCGGCAGGCAGTGCATGAATAGATAATCTTTGTTCGCGCGCTCCATGAGCGCCTCGTTTATCTGGAAACCTTTGAAATCGCGAAGCTTCTTTTCTTTTTCCGCGTCCTGGCCCATGCTGACCCAAACATCGGTGTAAATGACATCCGCTCCGGCCACGGCCTCAGCGGGGTCGTTCGTCAGGAGCATCTGGGTGCCTTCTTTTTTTGCCAGATCCACGCCGAATTTTAATATCTCCTTGTCCGGTTCATAGCCGGGAGGGACGGCCATCCTGAGGTTCATGCCGGTCAGCGGGGCGCCTTCCATCCAGGAGTGCAGGACATTGTTTCCGTCGCCGACCCAGGCAACGGTCAGGCCTTTCACGCTTTTTCTATGTTCCATGATCGTGTAAATGTCCGCCAGGATCTGACAAGGGTGGTGGGAATCGGTCAGGCCGTTGATTACGGGCACGGTGGCGTGCCTGGCCAGTTCCTCCACTTCGCTGTGGGCGTAGGTGCGGATCATGATGGCGTCCAGCATGCGCGACAGAACGCGCGCCGTGTCGGCGATGGTCTCTCCGCGCTTGAGTTGGAGATCATTGGCGCTGAGGAACAGCGGATAGCCGCCCAGCTGGTACATTCCCACTTCAAAGGATACGCGGGTTCTGGTGGAGGACTTCTGGAAGATCATGCCGAGAGTTTTACCTTCGAGCGGTTTGGCGGGGTCGCCTTTTTTCTGGCGGGCCTTAATCTTGCCCGTCAGGTCGAAGATCTCGTTAATTTCGCTTTTAGTATAGTCCGCCACCCTTAAAAGATCTTTCTTATTCATTGACGCCACCCCTTACTGAAGATATTGATATTTTAAAATTATATAATAAAAAAGAGGAAACAATCCCATGCGTATCGTTGAAGATATAAAGAACGTGTTTACAAAAGACCCCGCCGCGCGGAGCTTTCTGGAGGTGCTCACCTGTTATCCCGGCCTGCACGCGGTCTGGCTGCACCGCGTCTCTCACCGCCTCTGGAAGCTGGGGCTTCGCCTGCCGGCGCGGCTTCTTTCGCAGGCCGGGCGGTCGTTGACCGGAATAGAAATACATCCGGGTGTTACAATAGGCAGGCGCTTTTTTATAGACCACGGCATGGGTGTGGTTATCGGAGAGACGGCCGAAATAGGGGACGATGTCCTGATGTATCAGGGGGTGGTTCTGGGCGGTACCAGCCTGGAGAAAAAGAAAAGGCATCCGACCATAGGCAATGGGGTGGTTATAGGGGCGGGGGCCATAGTATTGGGAGCTATCCTGGTGGGGGACCATGCCCGTATAGGCGCAGGGTCCGTAGTAATGAAGGATGTACCATGCGATACTACGGTCTTCGGCGTGCCGGCCAGGCCAAAGCATGGCGGCGCGGCCGGAGGCTCCGAGCTTGATCATGACAAGGTGCACGATTTTTACGGAGAAGAACTGAAGCTTATCTGGAAGGAGATAGCCTGCCTGAAAAAGTCCGGGGGCCAGTCTATTATAAATGAAATACGCCAAAGACCTGAGTGAATTGATCGGAAATACGCCTTTAGTGAGGATAAACCGCGTGACACCCGCCGGCGGGGCGCTTGTACTGGCCAAGCTGGAGTTTTTTAATCCCATGTCCAGCGTTAAAGACCGTATCGCTTTGTCCATGCTGGAGGCTGCGCGAAACGTCGGGCGTATAAAAGATAACAGCCTTATAATCGAACCGACCAGCGGTAACACCGGCATAGGGCTGGCTTTTATTTGCGCTGTGCGGGGATACCGGCTGATCCTTACCATGCCTGAGACCATGAGTATTGAAAGGCGCAAGATATTAAGGGCCTTGGGTGCGGAGATTGTGCTGACTCCCGGAACTGAAGGTATGAAGGGAGCCATAGCCAGGGCGGGAGAACTGCTGGCGCAGAATCCAGGCGCGTTCATGCCGCAGCAGTTCGAGAATCCAGCCAACCCGGAGATCCACAGGAAAACCACCGCGGAAGAGATCTGGAAAGACACCGACGGTAAAGTGGACTATTTTGTGGCCGGGGTCGGCACCGGGGGGACAATTACCGGAGTCTCTGAAGTTCTTAAGGCGCGCAGGCCTGGCGCAAAGATAATTGCCGTGGAGCCGTTCAGTTCCTCAGTGCTGTCGGGTTTGCCGGCCGGGCCGCACAAGATACAGGGGATAGGCGCGGGCTTTGCGCCGGCCGTCCTGAAAAAAGAGAACATAGATGAAATAGTAAGAGTAAAGGACGAGGAAGCCGGCCGTATGGCCAGGCGTCTTATGATCGAAGAGGGCATCTGTACGGGTATTTCCGGAGGCGCGGCCATGCACGCCGCCGCCCTGGTGGCCGCCAGGCCCGAAGCGGCCGGCAAGATCGTAGTGGTCCTTCTGCCGGATACCGGTGAAAGATATTTAAGCACCTGGCTGTTCGAGGATTTGAATTCATGAAAAAGAGTGGAACTTTTAAAATCATGGGAATGATGTCCGGGACTTCCGCCGACGGTTTATCCATAGCGTTTTGCGCTCTTAAACCGGCAGAGCGCAGGGTTAAGGTGATCGCTTACAAGACTTACTCTTACGGCGTCGGGCTGCAGGGGCGGATACTCTCGGCCAAGCGTATGAAAACGCCGGAGCTTTCCGCGCTTAATTTTGAATTAGGCCGTCTCTGGGCCGGAATGGTAAGGCGTTTCTGCCGGGAATACGGTATTGCTTACGGCGATATAACGGTCATAGGCTCCCACGGTCAGACAGTGTATCATCAGCCCGGTATAAAGGGCTCCACTTTTCAGATAGGCGAAGCGTCTTTTATCTCCGAGGAAACCGGCAGACCCGTAGTCTCCGATTTCAGGCCGGCCGATATGGCCGCCGGCGGATGCGGCGCTCCGTTGATACCGTTTATGGATGAATACCTGTTCGGCGGCGGCGGGCCTGTCGCCCTGCAGAACATCGGAGGAGTGGGGAATATCGCTTTTGTAGGGAAAGGAGTAAGGACTTCCGGCTTTGACACCGGGCCCGGCAATTCCCTGATGGATACCGCCGTTTCAACGCTGACCGGCGGTAAAATGGCATATGATGCCGGCGGGCGCTGGGCCGCAGTCGGAAAAATAGATTACGCGAAAGTGGAAAAGCTGTTAAGACTCCCGTTTTTCGCTCTCAAACCGCCTAAGTCGCTGGACCGGGATGAATTTTCAGCGGATTTCATCCAAAAGTGTTTCGGCCGGCTGAACGGGAAAAACAAATGCGACGTTCTGGCCACGCTTAATTATTTTACCGCGGCCGCCATAGCTTTGGCTTTTAAAAAATTCTCCCCTGAAAAGACCTCCGAATTGATCGTCAGCGGCGGCGGGGCGCTGAATCCGGTCTTGATGTTGAATATTGCCGCGGCAATGCCGGAGGTAGCTGTTAAAAGTATCGTGGAACTTGGCATAGATCCGTTGGCCAAGGAACCCGCCTGTTTTGCCATTCTCGCCTGGCTGGCGTTTAACGGAAGGATCAATCACTGTCCCGCCGCCACCGGCGCCCGCGGCCCCCGGGTCCTGGGAAAGATCGTCGCGCGCTCCCGGTTGTCCGGCCGTCCATAGCTGCCCAGCTGTCTCTCCGTCCAGCCGTTGCCCCGGTTTTTAAAAGCCAAGGTCCTATGACGCATCATTTCGCGGCCCAGCCGCATAAACTTTCCAAACTCAAGCTTGTTCTCCGGGCTTTTAAATACAGGAACTACCGGCTCTTTTTCGGGGGGCAGGGCGTCTCGCTCATCGGCACGTGGATGCAGAGCATAGCCATGAGCTGGCTGGTCTATCGTCTGACCGGTTCGGCTCTCCTGTTGGGAGTGGTTGGGTTTGCGGCGCAGATCCCCACATTTATCCTCTCTCCTGTGGCCGGAGTAATGGCGGACAGGTATGACCGCCATAAAATACTTCTGATCACCCAGACTTTGGCAATGTGTCAGGCTTTCGCTCTGGCTTTTCTTGTTATCTCCGGGCGCGTGGAAGTGTGGCATATCCTTGTCCTCAGTTCTTTTCTCGGTTTGGTAAATTCGTTCGATATTCCGGCGCGGCAATCTTTCGTGGTGGAATTGGTGGAGAAAAAAGAGGACTTGGGCAACGCCATAGCTTTGAATTCTTCCATGTTCAACGCGGCCAGGCTGCTGGGGCCGTCCATCGCCGGTATGCTCATCGGACTTGTGGGTGAAGGTATGTGTTTCCTTCTGAACGGCGTTAGTTACATCGCGGTCTTGGCCGCCCTGCTGGCTATGGATGTTCCCGCGCGGAAAAAAGAGGCTCCCGGTATCCCGGTTCTGAGGCGTTTTAAAGAGGGATTAGATCATACTTTCGGTTTTGCGCCTATAAGATTTATAATTTTGCTGCTGGCTTTGATCAGCCTTACGGGCATGCCTTACACGGTGCTTATGCCCGTTTTCGTCAAGGAAGTTCTGCGCGGGGGGCCTAAGACTCTGGGCTTCCTGATGGCCTGTTCCGGGGCCGGCGCCCTGGCCGCCGCCCTGACGCTGGCCTCAAGGCGCAGCGTGGCCGGGCTTGAGAAAAAAATACCTTTGGCCGGCTGTATTTTCGGGACGGGCCTGATAGCTCTGGCCATGACCGATGATTTTTCTATGGCGGCTTCCTGTATCGCTGTTGCGAGTTTCGGCATGATAACCCAGATGGCTGTTTCAAATACGATTATACAGACCGTGGTGGAAGATGATAAGAGAGGACGGGTAATGGCGTTTTATGCCTTGGCGTTTATGGGGATGGCGCCGTTCGGTAGTCTTCTGGCCGGTTGGCTGGCCAGCCGGATAGGGGCGCCGCACACGATAATGCTGAGCGGCGCGCTCTCTATCGCCGGCGCACTGGCGTTCCTGACCCGCCTGCCGGAGTTGCGGAAAAAAATCAGGCCTATTTATGAGCGGCTTGGCATCGTTCCCGGGATCGCCGCGGGCATAGAATCCGCGTCCGAACTTACCGTTCCGCCCGAGGACTGACGTCCGCCGCGTGTCCGCCGGGCGGCGCAAATTATGGCCGTTTGAGGCACATCGTGCCTGTGACGGCACCTACACAAGTATTGTAAAATCTATTTATGCAAGATCATAAGGCCGGTTTTTCCGGGGACCTTAAAAACATTCTCAAAGACGTTTCCCGGACTCTTTACCTGAGCATTAATATCCTGCCCGAACCGCTGAAGACTTCAATGGCGCTGGGCTATCTTGTGGCGCGCACCATGGACACCGTGGTGGATTGCCCGGCCATTGACGCCGGCGTCAAGCGCGAAATGCTGGGGCTTTTCAGGAGCCTGGAGAACAGGGATAATGCCTGGGCGCTGGCCGCGCGGATAAAACAGGCGGTGAATAGTATTCCCAGTCAGAAAGAAAAAGAGCTGCTTTTTAAATTCGAAAAGATAGCCGCGCTTTACGCCTCTTTCCCTGAACAGGAACTTGCCCCGCTCAAGGCGCTGATAAACGGCGTGGCCAAGGGTATGGAAATGGATCTTGGCGCGTTCCAGGGCCCCGGCGTTACCGCTCTTAACAGTGAAGACGAACTGAAAAGATACTGCGCGCTCATCGGCGGGGAGCCGGGTATCTTTTGGGCCAGGCTTTACCGGGAAACCATCCGCCGTAATAACGTCAACCCCGGGAAATTCCCTTCAGAGGCGGATGCCGCGCTGATCGGTTCGGCCCTGCAGATAACTAATATTCTCAAGGATATGGCCGCCGACCTGAGTATAGGCCGCTGTTACCTGCCGCAACCGGACCTTGATCAGATGGAGCTTAAACCCATGGATCTGCTTAGGCCTGGAAACATTGAGCAAGTCCGGCCGGTGATATATAAGTGGATTTCCTGGGCCGTGGAACAGCTGGACTTGAGCGAGAAATTTATTGCGTCCATCCCCAAGACTGAATTGGCGCTGCGGGCCGCTTTTGTATGGCCGGTTTATTGGGCCATGGATACTTTGCAGGAAGTGGCCAAAGCCAACCTGCTTGAGCCTTCAGCCAGACCCAGGATAAAGAGGGCGAGGATCTATTCCACCATAGTTTCCACGCCTACGCTGCTTTTGAGCAATACGGCTTTCGCCCGGGGCTATCGCTTTAGAAGGGAAACCCTTATAGTGCAGATTTCGGGAAGATAAACTGAATACAATTAAGTAATTTAGTCTTAAAAGAACACCACTTCGGTGTTTTAAGTTACGAGATCATCTTGCTGGCAATTCTGAAATAGCGCGGGGCAAAGGCCCGGAGGAGATATCATGAAGGACCTGAACTGGAGACTGTTGCTGCTTGGCGGTTTGCTGTGCGCGGTGGCCGCAGCCGCGACGCCTTATGTGACTTTGAAGCTCGGGCAGAGCGTGGACCTGACCATTGGCGGCATGTTCCTGGCCGCCTTTGTCCTGGGCAAGCGGATGCAGGGCCCGGAGCTCGCCATCGAGCTGAACATCATCCAGACCATGATAGGCCTCGTGTCCAGCATAGCCTTTATGGTCGTGATACTCTCGGCCTTCTTCTACATACAGAACGTCTTCGGCCGCGACATCGGCTTCGATCTGACGACCTGGCAGATGTTCCTGTGGCTGCTGGTTTCCGCCAACCTCGGCGTGTTCATGGGAATATTACCGAGGAGTTCCATCCTGAAGGACCACTCCATCCCGTGGCCGGCCAGCAAGGCCACTCTGGCCGTGGCGCAGACGCTGACCGACCCCAAGGCCACTGCCGCCACCAAGACCAAGCGCGACGTGCTGATGGTCAGCACCGGCGTGGCCGGCTTCCTGACCTTTCTGCGCGACGGTCTCGGAGTAATCAGCCCGATAGTCGGCAACCCGGCCCTCAACATTGCCCTCGGGCCCGAGTTCGCGGCCATGGGCATAGGTATGCTGGTGCCGCTCTCCGTGGGTCTCTCCGGCCTGCTCGGCACCTGGCTGGTAAGCGCCTTCGGCGAGACGGTGGCGAAGTACTCCGCCCTCTCCGGCGTGGCCCAGGAGAACTTCGGCGGCTGCCTGAGCACCCTCAACTCCCTGGGCGGCCTGGATGGCGCGCAGAAGGCGCAGGCGATGGACTTCCTGAACACCACCTGCGGCAAGGCCGCGGAATTCGCGGGCGCCTCCTCCCACTTCAAGTACGTGGTGCAGTGGATGATGTGGCCGGCCACGGCCATGATGATCGCCGCCGCGCTGACCAGCATTATCATCCCGATAGTTCTCCATTTTCTGCACAAGGACAAGGTCAAGTTCGAGAAGCATGAGTTCAAGTCCCTGGCCGACGAGAGTATCCCGCTCTGGTGGACCATTACGGGCATCTCCGTCACCGTGACGCTGCTTGTCTGGATGACCAGCACCTGGTTCGATATGCCCTGGACTCAGGTGCTGCTGGCCGTAGCCATCCAGCCCATCCTGATCATCGCCGGCTTGCGCGTGCTGGGTATCACCGGCTCCGGGCCGGTCTCGCTGATGGCCAACGCCACGCAGTTCCTGTTCGGCCTGCTCTGGCCCGCCCAGATCAGGTCCAACCTGACCGCCGCCTATGTCAGCGCCAACCCGCAGGCCACCTCGGAGAACGTCGTTCCGTCGTTCTGGGTGGCCCAGCGCCTGGGCGGTAAGTTTAAGACCCTGATCCTGGCGCAGTTGATAGTGATACCGATAGGGGCTATCCTGACGCCGTTAATGTTCAACATGCTGGAGCGCACCTACGGCATAGGCCTCAACCCGGGCCAGCTCGCCGCCCCGACGGGCCTCAAGATCGCGACGCTCGCCATCGTGATGGAAAAGGGCCTGTCTTACCTGCCTCACGGCGCGCTGCAGGCGTCCATGATCGCGATCTTCATCGGCGTCTTCTTCGAACTGCTGCTCGCGTTCAAGAGGACCAATGAGCGGGGCCACGAGGTGAGCCGCTTCTGGATGGTCCCGATCCCCGCGGCGCTGGGTTTCGCGCTGATCCTGCCGGGCTCGCTGAACATCGGCATCGCCGTCGGCAGCGTGATCTCGGCCGTCTGGCGCCAGTTCTCCCCGGGCGAAGGCGGGGCGTTCGATCATTATGCGGCGCCACTGGCCTCGGGCCTGGTAGCCGGCGAGGCTATGGTAGGCTCGATCCTGATGCCCGCGCTGGCGGTGGCGCTGCAATTTATTATTAGATAGACGGCAGGCTCCTAGAGGACGCTGCCAACTGAAACCGCCGGGAAAGCCCGGCGGTTTCAGTTTAGCCGGCGGTTTCAAGTTCGGGGGCACTGGCTGGCCGGCGACGCCCCAACTTTGCTAACCTGCGGTGCGTAACTCAAAATCAGCCGATGCGGTGTTTTCTAGTCGCCCTTGGTCTGATATTTGTAGGCGAACTTGGAGCGCTTGTGCGGGGGTGTGATCTGGTGTTCCGACCACTCAAAGTTTTTACCGGCGATCCTGATCTGATCCCCCGGCAGCACTCCGGCTTTTTTCAGCGCCTTGTCCAGGCCGATAAGCTTAAAGATGCGTCTTAAGCGGTTTATGGAGTCGGGTTGGTTGAAGTTTGTCATGGCGATAATCGTGGACAGCGCTTCGCTGTTCGCTTCCATGAGGCCGTCTTCTCCCTCGGAGATCCTGAAGCCTTCTTTCACCGGTTTATACAGGGCGGAGGCGTCCTCATCCAGTTCAGGTTTATATATCTCCGGTTCCTTAATTTGGGGCAGAAGGGATATGATATAGTCCAGCAGACCCCTGACCCCGAAGCCGGTGGCGGCGGATATCAGGAAAACAGGGTGTTTTTTATGTTTCCGAACTAGGGCCGCGTGGACTTTTTTCGCTTCAGGCAGGTCGGCCTTGCTGACCGCGATGATCCGCTGCTTCCGGGCCAGTTCGGAATGATAAGTCTTAAGTTCTTTGGCGATTATTCCCACTGATTCTACGGGCTTGAATTTGCCGAAGCCGGCCGGATCGACAAGGTGCACCAGCATCTTTGTTCTGAGAACATGTTTTAAAAATAGATCTCCAAGGCCTTTGCCCTCGTGCGCGCCCTCGATAAGGCCGGGAATATCGGCCGCCGCGAAGCTTTTACCTTTATGCGACACTATGCCCAGGTGTGGACTTAGAGTGGTAAAAGGATAGGCCGCTATTTTGGGTCTGGCGGCGGAGATCGCAGAAAGCAAAGTGGATTTGCCGGCGTTGGGAAAGCCAACGAAGCCGACGTCCGCCAGTACGCTGAGTTCCAGATCCGCGGTAAATTCCTGGCCGGGTTCGCCGTTCTCCGAAATCTTGGGGGCGGTGTTGAATTTGGTTTTAAAAGACGTGTTACCACGCCCGCCACGTCCGCCGCGGGCGGCGAGGAAGCGGTCCCCGTGGCGTTTTAAATCGGCCGTTACGCGGCCGTCTGTCTTTACGATGGTACCGCAGGGGACGTAAACCAGGATGTCTGCGCCTTTCAGTCCGCTCATGTGTTTGCTGGCCCCGGGCCCGCCAGGTTCGGCTCTGATGTGAGGGTGGTTTGCTATCTCGTGCAGTGTGGTGATATTGGAGGAAGCCTCAAACCATATATCGCCGCCTTTTCCGCCGTTGCCCCCGTTAGGGCCTCCGTAAGGCACGAATTTTTCCCTGCGAAAAGAAGCGCAGCCGTCCCCGCCCTTGCCGGCCCGCAGGTAAACCCTGGCGGTATCTATGAAATCCGTCCTTTCTGCGTGTCCCTGGTTTTGCATAAATATATCCACTTGAACCATCAAGATCCGAAAATCAGAGAACGGCGCTCATGCGCCGGTTAATCCGCGTAATCGGGCCGATTCCCCGCAGCCGTAGGCGTAAAAAAAACCTCCTGATTGGAAGAGCCAGGAGGTTTTAAGCAAGGCTGCGGGTTATTTGGAAACCTGAGGATAAACGCTGATTTGTTTCTTGTTACGTTTTGCCCACTCAAATTTCACGATTCCGGTCACTTTTGAGAAGAGCGTGTCGTCCGAACCTTTGCCGACGTTGAGGCCGGGCAGAAATTTAGTTCCGCGCTGCCTGACCAGAACCTCTCCTGCGTTGACGCACTGGCTGCCATAGCGTTTAACGCCAAGCCGCTGGCCGTGACTGTCTCTTCCGTTAGTTGACGAACCTTGGGATTTTGTTCCTGCCATAACTTTTAAGCCCCTATGACAACTGAATATCTTTAACTTGAAGTTCAGTCAGTTCCTGGCGGTGGCCGGAACTTTTCTCGTAAGCCTTCTTAATGCGTTTTCTGAAAACGATAATTTTGTCGCCTCTAAGGTGTCGTACGACCTTGGCGGTCACCTTGGCTGAGGGGGACTTGCCGGGGGCCGCGTTCTTGTCTTCCTGAGAAGCGGTCCATAAAGCGTTAAAAGTCACATCCTCTCCGGCTTTGACCTCGAGCCGCTCGACCTGCAAAATTTCGCCGGGGATGACCCAGTACTGCTTGCCGCCTGTTTCAATTATTGCATACATAGTAGATATATATTAGCAAAACAAACTATTTTTTGCAATTGCTTTGCTGAATTTTACCGGTTTATGCGATGCAATCGCCCGCCGCACTGTCGTGTTAGAGGGTTGATTTATTTTGTACCGGGTCGGCGGGCACCAATTTTATCAGCCGGTTATTTTTTACGGGGAGTATTACCGGGGGTTTGTTCTCGTTAATGCGCTTTTCGGGGGCCGGTTGTGCGGATCTGGCGGGAGTATCTGCCGGAGCGTCTCTCATAAGTTGTTTCTTATTAACAGGTGTATCTTTCATCCCGGCTTTGGAGGAGATATCTTTTTCCATGGCTTTTTGAAGGAGGGCTTTTGAACCTTCCCGGTAAAGCGGATCGTTTAGGTTGCTGAACTCGTCAAACTCGGTATGGCCGATCACGGCCTCTTCTGCTTTGGGAATTTCAGGGTCGGAGAGAACCGAACGGTGGATCTTTTCGCCGAGTTTAACGGTCGCTTTGGGGATGGGCGCTTTGATGGCGGGGGGCAAAGGCGCGCCGGCGGCGCTGTCGTAAAGCGAAAGAATAAAAAGCGAAACGGAACATACGACCGAAATTTTGACAAATGCTTTCATTGTAAAACTCTCCATTGGGATATCTGGTTGCTGTCTTTATATTATTGCTTAAAAACCGCAATTCGGTAAGTGACCAATGGCCCTGGATCCGATGGGCCATTAGGGCAGAAGCAAGTTTCTTGTTAGATCTCTTCAGTAATTAAGCGATCAACTTCCGGGTTTCAACTTCATGAGTTTTTCATAAAGCGCAAGGTGGTCAAGGGCGGGCTTTTCCCAGGAAAGGCCCGCGGCCAGTTCTATGCCGCGGCCGGAAAGCCGATCCCTGCAGGCGGGATCGGCAATACGGTCTGCAAGTACTCGAATCGCCTCCGTATCCCATGGATGCTCAAGGATAAAAGCGTTCTCCCCGTTTTTGAAAAGTTCGCTTACCCCGGCGTATCTGGTGGTGATGACGGGTATGCCCATCGCCATCGCCTCCAAGACAGCAAGGCCGAAGGTGTCCATAGGGGTTGGATTTATTAATATATCCCCCGCGCTGAAAAGGTCTCTTATATCGTCCCATTCACTTTCGCAGATAAGCTTTAAGCCCAGTTCCGCCGCCAGGGCGGCGTAGTTATCTTCGCGGAAAGGTCCCGCCGCGACAAGGACGCTGGTTTTAGCGCAGCGGCCGGCGGCAATGCCTCTTATCGCGAACTCAAGCCCTTTCCAGGAGTCGCCGATATATACAAAAGTCAGTTCGTCAGCGGCCAGATTCAACATGGCCCGCGCGCCTTTACGGCGGGCCTGGCGTTGTGCTGGTGAGAAGTATAATGAATCCACGCCGTGCCGTATAACCGCCATCTTATCCAGGCCTACGCCGTAAGTTCCGGCGATCCCGTCGGCGGAGAGCTTCGAGGCCGCCACCACGCTTTTATAACGCTGCGGCGCAAAACGTTTCCGCTCTATGAAAGTGCGGAGAAACCTGTTCTTGGAGCGCAGGCGCGGCCGGTCTATGGTGAAAGGCACGGCGGACATCCTCTTCACTTCCACAGGCTGAGGGTCGTTATGCATCACTATCACGTCCTGCCAGACTGTGAGCAGATGGCTGACCACAAGGTCATGACCGCCTTTTAAAAACGGCAAGAGGGCTCCGAAAGGAGCGGCCCAGATCCTGTTCGAGCCGCGTAGACAGGGATAACGGTGAAGGAAAACATTCTCCGGCAAGCCTTTTTTATCTTCCGCGGTCATCAGCAGCCGTGAGGCGTATATATGAGTCTCGTGCCCGCGCTTTGCGAATTCACTGGTCAGAGAAAGGACCACCCTTGAAATGCCGTTATTTCGTGAAAGAGCGTGAATTAGGATGGCCAGGTTCATAAGATAGATTTTTTCCCGGCCTGCCGCAGGCGCAGCGAGAAATTTAAAAGCCCGCTTTTTCCGCTTATGATGCGTCGCGGTACGGAGAAGATATCTCCGTCCCCGTCTTCCGTGGCGAACCCTATCTTGTAGCCGGCTTCCGCCAAAGCGCGTTTTGCCGCCGGCGTATAGGCGCCATAGGGATAGGCGAACCAGGAGACTTCGCAACCGAGCGCCAGTTCCAGTTCCGTTTTAGACCTGGCGGCTTCCTCAGCCAGCGCGGGTGCGTCCAGTTGCATGAAGTTTTTGTGAGAAACTCCGTGGGACCCTATACACCAGCCCTCGTCCTTTAACGTTTTGAGCTCATCCGGTTTAAGCAGGCGGTTCGGAGAGTTTGCGCCTTCTCCGTCCCAGAAAGCGTTACGGCCGAAACCGGAGGAAACCATAAAGAGCACCGCGGAAAATCCGCTTTTTTTCAGGATCGGCAGGGCGCGGGTGAGAGCGCTTTCAAAAGCGTCGTCAAAAGTGATCAGGAACGGCTTTTCCGGCAGCCGCGCCGGAAGACCCAGCCGGGCTTTAAGGTATTCCGTGGGGTCCGCGGTCCGGTAGTCCATGAGCGTAAGGAGTTTCATCTGGTTCTCGAAATCGGAGGGGGTGACGCAGGTATTGGGGTTGGCGTCATAATCCGAAGGTTCGGCAATCTTGTGGTAGACCAGCACGGGTATTTTAGGATAACGGCTCATTACTTAATTATCCCTTTTTCCAGGCGGTGATTTCAAACCCTTAATTTGGGATAGTTTTTAATATGTCGCACGGGATCGGTCCAATTTATGCGGCAGGACTGGGGCTGGAAATGGTGGCTCCGTCTCCTAGAAAACCCTCCCATGGTTTCCACGCAATCTTGCGGGGTTGGGACCCCTGCGGTATGCGGCTCCGGAGCAACGTCATAAAACAGTTATCCGGTTAATGGGCATCGATAGCATTGATAGCCGGTTGCGTGGCGCCCTGAGAATTCATAAAATAAAGACTTGGTCAACTTAGTCCCGGAGGCAATATGTTTAAAGATATAGCCGATCTTTTTATAGACCCCGTTTTGCGCATCTGGGCTATTTTCTCGGCTTATGTGCCTAACCTGATAGCGGCGCTGCTCTTTATCCTCTTCGGCCTGTTTATTGCCAGGGTCTTAAGTTCGCTTCTTGAACAATTTCTCCGGAAGATAAAACTGGATTCCTACACCAGCCAGGTAGGTATTAACGAGATCATGGTCCGTTTCGGGTTCGGCCGCTCGCCCTCCGCCATTATCGGCTTTCTGGTTTACTGGTCGCTGATTATGGTTTTTTTTGTTTCCGCCGCCAATATTCTTAATCTTACTGTGATTTCGGATATTCTTGAGCGGTTCATTATCGGTTTTATTCCTAAGATCGCGGCGGCCATATTTATCGCCTTCGGCGGTCTTATGTTCGCCAAGTTCATCTCCGATGTGGTTACGAATTCCGCCGCGGCCAATAATCTGCGGGGGGGGAGATCCCTTTCAAGGATCGTTCATTTCGTTATTCTGGTGTTTACCGCGATAGCGGCGGTTGAGCAGCTGGGTATAGAGATGAAGATAATACGCTCCAGTCTGAATATTCTGTTCGCCTCTTTCGGCCTGGCCTTCGCGATAGCGGTAGGTCTGGGCGCCAAGGATATCGCCCATGGTATCATCAAAGGCATGTTTACTGAAAATAAGGAAGAGAAATAAAAGAGAATAGAAAAGAAAGCGGAAAATTTAAAAAGCGGCCGTGGTTTAATAACCACGGCCGCTTTTCTGATTAACACCGTCCTAATCCAGATAATCTCTCAGCATCTTGCTGCGTGAGGGGTGGCGGAGCTTCCTGATAGCTTTTGCCTCTATCTGGCGCACGCGCTCGCGGGTGACGCGGAATATTTTTCCGACTTCTTCCAGGGTCCGGGGGTAGCCTGACTCGATACCGAAGCGCAGTTTTATGATCTTGGCTTCCCTGTCGGTCAGTGTGTCCAGTATCTTCGTCACTTCCCGGCGCCTCAGAAGGTCCAGGGCGGAATGGGAGGGCGGCAGGCCGCCTTTATCTTCGATGAAGTCTTCAAGGTGGGAATCCTCGTCCTCGCCTATCGGCGTGGACAGCGAGATGGGATCCTGCATTATTTTGAAAGCGTTCTTGACCTTGTCCATGGAGATGTGGAGGTGCTTTGAGTATTCCTCTATGGCGGGGTCGCGGCCGAATTCCTGCCGGTATTTTCTCGTGACCTTCATGAGCTTGGAAACGAGTTCCTTCATGTGGACCGGGATGCGGATGGTGCGCGCCTGGTCTGCTATGGCGCGGTTGATGGACTGGCGTATCCACCAGGTGGCGTAGGTGGAGAATTTGAAGCCGCGCTTGTACTCGAATTTTTCCACGGCCTTCATGAGCCCCAGACCTCCTTCCTGGATGAGATCGGAAAGCTCGAGGTTCGAGTTCACGTGTTTTTTTGCGATAGACACTACCAGCCGCAGATTCGCCTTAATGAGCTTGAGCTTATCCTGAAGGATCTGATCTTCCAGGAAAGTGATCTTGTCGTTAAGCGTCATGAAGTCGTCCGGGCTGATCGGGAGCGTGCGGATAAGGTGTTTTTCGCGTTCTTTTATGGCCGCGATATTTTCCAGCGCCGCTTCCACTTCCGTGGGATTATAACCCCATTTTGACCTGAAAGCTCCCGGAGTCATGCGGTTCCTGCGCACCAATTCGTAATCGGTCCTGAGCTTGTTCAGGTCTCCGTACTGTTTCTGGTATTTTTCCAGTTCCGTGCGGTATTCTTTGATCTTGTGGGCCAGGTTCTTTATTCTGTTGGTGAGGCGCTTTATTTTTTCCTGATTAAGGTTCAGGTTAATAATGGTCTTTACAATTTCTTTGCGTTTCCGGTCGATGATCCCGGCGATGTTCTTTTTCTGTTCGTTGGGCAACTGGGGTTTGTTAAAACGCTCGGTTAGTTTGGCTATCTCTTTTTCCGTCCTGGTGATGAGGTGCGCCACATTTTTCATCTTCCGTTTCATGGCTGAAAGTTCGTGCGCGGATTTGCGTCCGCGGGGCATGAGCTCTTTAGTGGTCATCTCTTCCTGTTCGATCAGGGTTTCCCAGTTGCGGATCTCGCGCATAGTGATGGGGGATTCCAGGACCAGCATGCGGAGCTCTTTCTCGCGTTCGCGGGAATTACGGGCCAGCGTGACTTCCTCGTCGCGGGTCAAAAGCGGGACTTTGCCCATCTCGGAGAGATACATCCTGATGGAATTTGAAACGTCCGGCGCTGCGCCCCATTCTTCGGTATATGCCTCCCGCTCCGCCGCCGCGACCATTTTAAACTTCTTGCGGTCCACTACCTCGATGCCTAGGTCTTCCAGCGTGCCCATGAGCGTGTCTATTTCCTCGCTGGACATAGAGGCGTTGGTGAGCGAGCGGTTTATTTCTTCAAGCGTGATGTAACCGTGCTCCTTGCCGAGTTCCACTAGATCCCGTAAAGCTTTTCTTGCCTGTGCCATAATATTTCTCCTTCCTTGTCCATCCGCTTTAAGCGGATGGACTACCGCCGGGTTTTATCAGGTGTCGCCCGGTACCTGTTCTATTGAATTGCGGTCGTTACTCCGTATCGGTTTTAACCTTAAGGCCTTTTTTGAGTCCCATCAGAGTGATGTATTCCGCCATCTCGGCCTGCGTAAGAGACCCCATCCGGCTCTTAAGCTCTTTGCGTTTGCGTTCCAGAGAAAGCTTGCGCAGCGTCTCAGCGGCTTTAGCCGCATTCTGGGTGGTATTCATGTCGGGTCCCATTTCTTCCACCGACAGCTTCATTATGATCCCCGCGTATTCGGGAAAAAGTTCCACCAGGCGGGGGATGGTCTTTACCGGATCTTCTCCCGCCAGGTCTTTAACGGCTGAAAATATTCTTTTTGAAACCGGGTTCTGGAAATCCGCTTCCGTCAGGTCTTTTGCGCAGGCAATCAGGCCCGGATCCTTTACCAACAGGTGGATGAATCCGAGTTCTATGGCCGGCACTTCAGGGAGCGCGGGGGCGCCGGAGTCGGGGCCCGGAGCGTCGCGTCGCGGGGCGGGCGCGTAGACTGATTTTTTCTTGAGCTGGCGCAGGACGGATTCCTGTGTGACGTCAAAACGGGTGGCAAGCGTTTTGACCCATTCGCTCTTGAGGATCTCGTCGCTTTGTTTTACCACGGTGTCCAGGAGTGCTTCTATAAATTTTGCCTTATCCTGGGAGGCCATGGCGTCGGGACGGTCACGCAGCAGGGCCGAGATCCTGAATTCCAGGGGATCGGCTGCCTGTGCCAGTTTGGCGTCGAAGGCTTCGCGCCCGTATTCGTTCAGGTATTCGTCGGGGTCCAGGCTTTCGCCTAGGTCGGACACCTTTACGTACATGCCGGCGTCCATGAAGATATCGGAAGCCCGCACGGAGGCGTTGATGCCGGCTTCATCCGCGTCGAACATAAGGATGGTGTCCTTTGAATAGCGTTTTATGAAAGCGGCGTGCTCGGCGGAGAGCGCCGTGCCCAGCGGGGCCACCGCGAACGTGACGCCGTGCTGGTGCGCGGCAATGACGTCCATGTAGCCCTCCAGGATCAGCATGCGGCCCTCTTTGCGGATCTGTGGTAGGGCCTCGTGGATGCCGTACAGCGTGCGGCGTTTGGAAAAAAGCGGGGTCTCCGGGGAATTGAGATATTTTGGCTGTTGGCCGTCATCCAGGGCGCGGCCGCCGAAGGCGATGACGTCTCCCGCGGCGTTGCGTATGGGGAACATCACGCGGTTTCTGAAATAGTCGGTGACGGAACCGTTGTCGCGCACTCCGGCCAGACCGGCCGTTACGATCAGCTCTTTTGAAAATTTTTGGCGTTCCAGCTCGGCCGTCAGGGAAGGCTCGCCCGGGGCGAAGCCGAGGCCGAAATGTTCCACGGTGGCTTTATTGATTTTCCGTCCGCCCAGGTACAGGCGGACCTTTTCCCCGTTGGAGGAGAACAGCAGCTTCCTGTAAAATTCGGCGGCTGCGGTGAGGGCTTTTTTTAGGTCCAGCCGTTCTTTTTCTTTGGCGCTCAGCTGGTGATATTCGGTCTCAGCCCAGGGAATGCCGGCTTTCTGTGAAAGTTTCTTGAGGGCCTCCACGAAAGTCAGGCCCTCTATCTTCATGACAAAAGTGAACATGTCTCCGCCCTCGTTGCAGCCGAAGCAGTAGAACATCTGCTTATCCTGGCTGACGGTGAAGGAGGGTGTTTTTTCGTTGTGGAAAGGGCAGACGGCCTTGTAATTGCGGCCGGTCCTGCGGAGCGCGGGGATATAATCCTGCACCACGTCCACAATGTCCAGTTTTTCCCGTATTGAGTCGGCGACGCCGTGAGAAGTCATTGGTAGTTATTTCCGGACCGAGCGCTGGTATGAGATTCTAAACAGGATCATAAGTATGCCCAAAGGCGGGGCCGGCGCTATCGCCCCGGCTCTGCTTGAGCGTGTTGAGTGAAAATATCCCCGCGCCGCCTTGCGGAGCGCGGGGACAGAGTAAGACAGGAGGTTAGTAAGACGGTCTTCTGTTCTTACGAAGTTTGCGTCTCATCTCCTCGGATTTCAGCTTCCGTTTGAGGCTGGGGGAAAGGTAGTGTTCCCGGCGCTTGATCTCTTTCAGAATGCCGTTCTTCTCGCACTCGTGCTTGAAGCGCCTGAGCGCCTCCTCTATGTTCTCTTCTTCTCTGAGTTTAATGAAAACCACGAATATCACCACCTTATGTTAACAGCTAGTATTCAACAAATCGCTCTTAGCCCGGGGGCCAGTTCATCTTCCGTCCGGCAAGCAGGTGGTAGTGCAGATGGTCCACCGATTGCCCGGCCTTACGGCCGTTATTGGCGACGAGTCTGAAATTTTCGGCTACGCCCAGTTTTTCCGCTATCTCCCTGGCGGCGTATTGCAGCTTTCCCAGTAGTAAAATGTCTTCCGGCGCCGCCTGCGAGAGCCGGACTATGTGTTTCTTCGGCACGATGATAATATGAACCGGAGCCTGCGGATTTAAATCATGGAAGGCCGTCAATTCATCGGTCTCATGCACAAGCTTGGCATTGATCTCGTGCCCGGCTATTTTACAGAAAATACAGTCCGGCATTATTATTAGTATATTTTATTAGTTTTGGAGGTGTTAAGCAAGGTAAATGGCGGCCGCGGTCCGGAAGAGGTCGGTAGGCGCGCTTTAAAACTCGGAGAGCGGCAAAACCGGCTCTTTGAACTTATGCGGGGTGGATTCTGAAGGCAGCATCGATTTCCCGCCTTTGCGTATCCTGACGGCCCACACTCCGGCCTTCCGGGCCTGGATGATATCGGCGTCCGAGGCCGCGAAATAGATGGTGAAATGCTTTTTTTCCAGCAGTTCGTATTTCTGGTTTTCGTCGGCTGCGAAAAAAAAGTCGTCGGCCAGCGGTTTCCAATTTTGGACCAGGGAATCCGAACCCGCGGGGTCCCGCTGGCAGATGATGGCTGTTTTAAAACCTAAGGCTTTGAAAAACCAGGCTGTAAGCCATACAGCGGGCTTGGTCCGCTCAAGTTTATAGGAACGGTTGACCGCGTTCCAGTAGTCCTTGGAGCCTGGTTCCGTTTTAACTTCCGACGAGCTTTTAAAAGCGGGCGTGGAAAAGGCCAGTCCGTCGTCGTACTCGAAACCGGCGCGCAGTCCCATGAGCGTAAAAACGCTAAAAAAGACCGCCCAGGTCGCCGCCAGTAAAGAGAATATCTTGAACCGCAGCATCCATTTTTTTAGGAAAGCATCAAGCGTCTGCAGCATTGGTTTTTCATTCCATCCTTGTGATGCGGTTGAGATCGGGTTTGGGGGTTACCGCATTGCGGGAAAAACACCATCCGAGCACTTCGCGCAGGAACCGTTTGGAGTTGACGAATTCGGTCGCGCTTGAAAGGAGGGAATAATCCTTGTCGTTGACTATGGCATCCGGGACCGCGATACGGTAGATGTGGTCGGGTCTTACAGGTTCTCCGCCTATACTAAGCCGCTCCACCGCGGGCCCTTGCATGCGTATCTCCATTCCCGAGACGCTTATATCCCTGGAAACCGTTTCTATGGCGCGTTTCAGGTCCTCGCCGCGTATCTTCACGAAGACCACGCTGGTGTCAAAGGGGAGCACCCTGTAGAGGTCGCCGTCCGTCACGGTCCCCTTCAGGATGTCGCCGCCCAGCACTGAATTGTTGATGATGGAAGCGTCGGATCTGGCCCAACGCTTCACACAGTCAGCCGTGAAATTTCCAAGCGGGGAGGCGGAATCTTCCGTTTTCCGTATGTCCGCCGCGGCCGCGCCCACGCGCCTGGAAAAAAGCCTGGTTATGACGGCGCGCTGCCTGGTTACGGTTTTCAGCGTGCCCGCATCTTCGCCGTATTTATCCTTTTCCAGGCGGATGTTCTTAAACCTCGCGTTTACAAGGCGGCCGGTATCGGGGTCTATTGAAAGCTCTATCCTGGCCGCGGCCGTAAGTCTGGAAGGCGCCGGCATAACCCACGCTTTATTTACCCGCAGCGGTTTTTTAAGGTCCGGATCATCGGTGATGACCAGGTCCAGCCGCGGCAGTTTGCCAAGGAACGCGGCGTAGAAATCTTTCCCGGCCTGTTTTTTCGGATTGATTCCCAAGAGGAGCACGGTGATGCGCGTTCCGCTTTCCTTCAACACTTTAACCGCGCGCTCTATCTCGTAACTTTCTTTTTCAAGTTTATAGTTAGGTAAGTACCGCTGGATATTGAATTTCCCCGGATCCATGACGGTTACGGCCATAAAGCCGATCTTGGTTCCGCCGGAAGTTATGACCTGCTGACTTTTTATGAAAGCCGGTTTTCTATTGTTCCTTAAGTATAAGTTAGAGGCCAGTACCGTGAACGAGGATGCACGAACCAGCTTCTCAAGATCGGAGGGGGAAAGAGTGAGATCTTCCGGCCCCAGGGCGGATACCGCATAGGGGATAGCGTTCATGCAATCAGCGACCGCCGCACCCTTGGTCAGATAGCCTTCCGGCGTCTCGCTGAACCAGTTGCCAAGGTCTACCGCAAGCTTAGCGGTTTTCTCCAGATCGTACACTTTGCGCAGTACCGCGTAGCCGCCTGTGTCGGTTGTCGCTTTTTTTGAGCCGGGTTCGGGTCTGGACCAAAGCCAGCCGCCGGAACGGGCGGTGGCGTAGATAGTCACTTTCTCGGTTTTTGAGCAGGCGGCAAAGGATGAAAGGAGGGCCGCGATTATTGCCAACCGGGACGTAAATCTTATGAGACGCATAGTAAATAATCAACTACGGAGATCCGTCAGCGGCAGACTGTGGGCCGCGAAGTTACCCGGTCAGTCCAGTTTTGTAAATCTGGGACCGGCAGGCATTTTTAGGGGCGAAGTTTCTTTTAAGTCCTTGATCAGATATTCCCTTACAGGTAACATGGTATCCGTGAGGTCTTTCCCCTCGTTAAATGCCCTGCCTCCGGAGCCGCCGCCGGCAAGATAGTTATTCGTGACGACCGTAAATTCATCCCCGTCCGTGATGACTTTTTCATCCTTCTCCAGGGTTATGTCCGTGACTTTGCCTTCGGGGGACAACTTGAATTTTACGGTGAGGCCGGAGATTTGTATCTTAGCCCTGCCGCCGTGCAGGTTGTCCCTGATCAGTTTCTTAATATTGGCGCCAGTCATTTTTAGTTTGACGAGGGTGTTCTCAAACGGCATGACCTGGTATATGTCCCTCATCTTCAGTGTTCCTTTCGTCAGTATTGATCTGATCCCCGCGGTGTTCTGGAACGCCATATCGGTTCCGGAACACCGCGGGATCGCGTCGGTCATCCAATTTCCGATGGGGGAATCGAGGCCGGCTGCGGCAATTCCCAGGTCAACCTCGCTGCTGCCCAAGGATTTGGCCATTTCTTTTTCCACTGACACGCTGAATTTTTTTATAGTTTCAATTACTTCGGGGTCTTCCCCGGTTGTATCGGTCCACAGGGGAATAATCTCATCCCTGGCGCCCTTGAACTTGCCGGTGGCATCGTCGAATTCCATCTCTATCCTGCTGACATCGGTGAGCCCGTAGTAACTCTCCGCGATCAGAACTCCGCTTTTCTTGTCGAGGTAGCCTTTCATGAGTCCGACATGATTGTGTCCGCCTATAACCACATTTGCTCCTTTGGCGGCCCGGGCGATGGGCAGGGTCCCGGACGCGGTTTCTTCTTCGGTATCGGTAAAAGTCCAGGTGGAGATATCTATCATCGGTCCCACGCTTGCGCCGAACCCGAGATGGGCAAGAATTATAATGGCATCCGGATTCAGTTTTTTAACCTCTTCGGTCCACTTGGCGGCTTCCTCCGATTCATTCTTGAAACCGAGATGTTTTACATATAGGGGTAATGTGGAGGTGGCGGTGTGCCTGCCGGCGATGCCTATAATGGCTATCTTTTTGCCGGCTTTTTCGATTATAGTGTAGGGCTTCAGATAAGATGGTTCTTTGCCGGTGTCTTTAACATAGATATTGGCGCCCAGCCAGGGAAAAGAAGAGTTGGATACGAGGAATTTGAGATTGTCTTCGCTATAATCGTACTCGTGGTTCCCTACGCAGGCGGCTGAGTAGCCCAGCTGGTTCATGAGGGTGACCGAGGCCATTCCTTTGGTCAGGTTGCCTTCCGGGGTTCCCTGGAAAGTATCTCCGGAATCAAGGAGTATATAAGGGTTCTTCTCTTGTTTTACAAGAGAAGAAAGAGCCGGGAAGCCGCCTATGGATCTGGTGGAGTTTTCTTTGGACCAAGTCGCGGTTCGGGAGGAATACCAGCCGTGCACGTCGCTGGTGTGATAGACTGAGATCGTCAGGGCGGAAAGATCCGGGCTGACAACCAATGTGAAAAATGTCAGAAGAATAAGTGTTTTTTTCATGAGGATCCCCATTAGAACGTCCGGGCCAGAAGTTCCGTATAATCGTTAACGGAATAGATGGTTTTTTCAAGGCCTGAGTATATCCTACTAAATTTAAGATTGTGGATAAAATCCCCGTTGTCCGTCTTTGCGGCCCTGATGGCCAGGGCCAGGCTTTTTGAGGCCGAGGATGTGTTCTTTGCCGCCTCCTCCGCAGCGTTCGAGGCTGGTCGGGCGATGAAGTCCGCATGAAGTCGCAGGGCGCGTTCGGTAAAAAGCAGGACCTCGATGGATTCATCGTCCGGCTTCAATTCATAAAGCCGCAGATCTAAAAAGGTTCTTTCAAGGCATCCCCCGGCGGTTTCCAACTGCGCCAGCAGGCTGGTTCGACCGGGGCCTGTTTCTCTCATCAGCGGGAGGGCTCGGTCCACGGCGTTGGAAAAACGGGAGAAGCGTTTTTGTGTTCCGGTGTCGGAGGCCGAGATCGAACGGCAGATTCCGGCCAGCGCCAATGTGAGGCGGCGTAATTCATAACGCGGCCGGTCCTGGAATCTTAATAAAAGGCTCATATAATAAGGTATTGCAGATGAGTTGGCTCACGCCCTACTCGGGGCATGTTGCCGCACGTATTAATGAAAACGCGGGAAGGGGTGACCTTCCCGCGTTCGTCGCTCCACCGAAGTGTCGCTTAACGTTTGGAGAACTGGAATCTCTTCCTGGCTTTCGGCTGGCCGGGTTTCTTTCTTTCCACCATTCTGGGATCCCGGGTGAGGAAGCCGGCTTTTTTCATGGAGGAATGAAAACTTTCTCCGAGGCTGGCTATGGCGCGGGCAACGCCGTGCCTGATAGCGCCGGCCTGGCTGGAAAGTCCGCCGCCTACCACTTTCGCGATGCAATCGAATTTCTGGTCTTTGGCCAGATCAAAAGGAGAAGTGATGACATATTTCAGGCGGGGGTTGTTGCCGAAATAAGCTTCGGGTGTTTTGGTGTTTATGGTTACTTTGCCTTCTCCGTTCTGTACCAGTTTTACCTGGGCCACGGAGGTCTTTCTTCTGCCTGTAGCGCTTATGATATTTTTTTCCATTAAATTATCCTTTTATAACTGACGCTTGTTTATCGGTTTTAGTTCCGTACTGGTCCTGCTCGCCTACGAAAAGCTTGAGTCTCTTGAGGCGCCCGTGGCGCAGCTTGTTGGAATCGAGCATGCGTTTTACGGCGAGCTCCAGGACTTTTGTGGGGTCTTTTTCCATCTGCCTTTTATAGGGGATGGTCTTGGCTCCGGAGGCGTAGCCTGAGTGGCGGAAGTAAAATTTATCTTCTTCCTTGTTGCCGGTAACTTTTACCTTGGCCACATTTGTCACCACTACAAAATCTCCGCAGTCCATATTGGGTGTATAGGTCCTCTTGTGTTTGCCGATAAGCAGAATGGCGATTTTGGAGGCCAACCTGCCGAGGATCTGTCCGGAGGCGTCAAAATAATGCCATTTCCTGGTGGTGTCCACTTCTTTAGCGCCGGGTAAAGTTGTTTTTTGTATCATAGTAGGTCTATAGTAGCAATTTTCATCCTTGTATGTAAACCCCGTATTTTTGGACGGATTGATAACGCAACGGTTGTATTATAACATTAAATACAAAGTCCGAACTTGAAAAAAATTCCAATGAACATGATAAAATCCGGATTTCCGGCTATTGTGGGGAGAAATGCGGGCGTTCTTATATTGGGAACCATGCCGGGAGCGGAGTCTTTAAGAAAAAACCGGTATTATGCCAATCCCCATAACGCTTTCTGGTTTATTATCGGGCGCTTATTGAGAAGGGAGATTGAGCCGCTGAGTTATATCGAAAAAGCAAGAGTGTTGAAAGCGAATAATATAGCCTTGTGGGATGTGATAAAGTCCTGCGAGAGGGAAGGCAGTCTGGATTCATCTATAGTCGGCGGATCTATAACGGTAAATGATTTCGCGGCATGGTATTCAAAGCATCGGACCATAAAACGTGTTTTTTTTAACGGGGCAGGCGCCGAAAAGGAATATAAAAAACGTGTCCTGCCGTTTCTACCGGATAGGTTCGGCTATATACGATATCTAAAACTTCCCTCAACAAGTCCGGCCATGGCAAAGCTGACACGGGAGGCGAAGCTTGCGGCCTGGTCTGCGATCACCGATAAATTTTAGCGGGTTTTAGGCCTCGTCCTCCACCAGCGGCCTGTGCTCTTCCAGTTTTCCCGGCCCCGCTTCTTTCTGGAGCGGGGTTTCATTCCAGAGCCGCAGCATCAGCATCGCCCCGATCAGGGAGAACGGCATTATCATGCTGGTCCAGGAGTCCCAGCCGAATTTGTCCAGCAGGGGGAGCCCATGAAGAAACCTGTGAGGCCCGAGGCAAGATACTGTACGCCGTCCAGCAGCCCCGCCACGGTGGAGGCGGTTTTTGTTCCGCCGAAGTCCATGGAAGCGGTGCCGGTCAGCATGCCGTGCACGCCGAATATCCACATACAGACGACGCCAATCATGAACGAGGCTATGAACGGAGAGGCGGTCGCGCCCAGTATATATAAGGAAGCGATCTGTCCCAGGTAGAAAATGAACGCTATGGGGGGGCGCGCCTGGACTGGAACCAGTTGTCGGAAAGGTAGCCGCACAATAAACCGCCTAAAATCCCGCCGACCGTGACGCCGGTGGTGGCTATTGAGAAAAGCCAGGTGCCGTGCTGGATCTTGTGGACCTCGCTCAGGAAAGGCACAAACCACAACATAAGGCCCTGCCGCACGAATCCGGTGTGGAATTCTGAAATATCCAGTGTGATTATGACGGGGTTCGTGAAGACTTTGTTTACGAGGTGGCTGAAATCCACCGGTTTTTCCCTGTCCGCGTCGTGGGCGGTGGCGTCGCCGGTGTTGAAGTTCTCGACCCCGGCCTCCTTAGGCGTGTCTTTGACCAATAAGAGGTCCACTACGAACATCACGGCTATAGCCGCGGAAGGGAATAAGGAATACGTAGTACCAGGGCAGGTAAGCCAGTATCCAGCCTCCCACGGTCATGGCCAGAAAATAGCCGCCGGGCCGCCCCATTAACCGGCGGTTATTTTTTATTATTTTCTTCTATGTATTCCGGGTAAATTCTCCCTATGCAGTCGGGGCATAAGCCGTGGGTGAATTCTATATCGGAGTGTTCTTTAAGGTAGCTTTCCACCTGTTCCCAGTAGCCTTTGTCGTTGCGTATCTTTTTGCAACCGGCGCAGATAGGTAGCAGGCCTGAAAGAAATTTGATTTTTGAGAGGGCGCCGGTAAGCTCATTTATAAGCTTGAGTCGCTCCTGTATCAAGGCGTTGCGTTCTATGGCATAGACCGCGGTGCGCAGAAGCAACTGGGCGTTTATTTCCCCCTTTATAAGGTAGTCTTGCGCGCCTTCCCGAACCGCTTGGGTGGCTATGCTTTCGTCGTCCATCCCGGTAAGGAGGATGACCGGGATTTTGGGGGAGTTTGCGTGCAGGATTCGGAAAGTTTCCAGGCCGCGGCTGTCCGGCAATGTAAGATCGGAAATTATCAGGTCTAAATTCTCCTTTTTAAGAATATCAACCGCTTCCGTGAGGGTTGCGGCGGAGATAAAACGGATATCTTTGTGCTTGAGGCTTTTAATGAGTTTCTCAAGAATAAGCATGTCGTTCGGATTGTCTTCCACTATTAGAGTCTTTATTATTTTTTCCTGCATCCTTTAACTCTCTTGTTGTTTTAAATTTTAATGGATTTATAGGTGTTTTTGCTTGCGGCCGCGGTAAAGCCATTGTTGAATTTTTCAGTTTCCAGTCCAGATCTTTCCGTTATGGCAGAAGCGGCGCTGCTCTCCGCCGCCGGTGCCGAAAAACGTCGTTGCCCCGGTATTTTCCGGGATCCAGGTATTATTTGCGCGGTAGCGTTCCACATAACCGGCCAGCATCTGGGCCGCCTGGGTATAGCACGGAGCCGTTTCGGAATAACATAAAAAGTATTTTCGTGTCTTGGACGTTTTGAGGAGTTTTATTCCGCAAGGAGGGTTCCGGAGCACCTCCTCGGGGCAGGAGGTGACTTTCATCAGCCAGAAATATTCCGGCTCGGATATTTCTTTGAAACCGTTTTTCAGGAATTCGTCGGTTTGCGCGTTCAGCGTGTCGTCTTCCGGGGAGCGGGATACCGCCTCGTAAGGCATGAGCCAGGTTTTGTTTCCGCTTTGAGCGGCCCAGTAAGATTCCATCCCCTCGATCGTCAACTTGCCTCCGGGCGCAAAAAAAGGCGTTCCGTTAAGGTTGCGCAAAGTGAAGACATCACGCAGGGTTATACCTTTTTTTTCAAAAAAGTTTACGGCGTCGCGGGTCTGGTAGTTCTGGTAGCTCTTGAAACCGGCCAGGGTAAGCATCAGTTTGATATGGTCCTGCTTCTGCTTTTCCATTATCAGCCCTTTAGTGTAAGAGGTTCTGGTTTTTAGATAATCAACCGCCCCGTTACGTTCAGCGAGGCGTATGGTTTTGAGCAGCTTGAGATCCTCTGCGGAAAACGCGGTTTTTTTATCATCCGAGCCCCCGCGGCCGCGCAATTCATCAAGGAGCTGGCTGTCGGAAAGAAGATTAAAATTGATCTCGTCCAGACGCTCGCGGGCTTTCGCGTTGGACGGTTCCGCTTTCAGTACGCGGCTATAGAGGTCTCCGGCTGTTTTGAAGTCGGCTCTTGCTTCGTTTACCGCCGCTAATCCCATCATGGCGTTCAGATCGTTCTTATTGATTTCCAGCGCTTTGCCGTAGTACAGTATGGCTTTGGGAATATCGTTTAGCTTGGAATAAGTCTGGGCGGTCTTAAGATGACAGAAAGCCGCCATCGGATCATTCTCCGGGAATAGTCCGGCCGCTTTCTGGTACTGAACGGCGGCTTCTTCATATTTGCCCAGCCGTATAAGAAATCCGGCCCGCTCTATTTTAGGCTGAGGGTTTTTAGGCGTCAGCGCCGCGCAGGCGGACAGTTTCTTTTCCATATCGACCGGATCATCGGCTTTTTTAAGATCTTCAGCCTCTTTCATGCATGTCTCGAAAAGCTTTTCCGGCGCGGCTGCTGCGGTTTTATGGGCGGCCGGATTGTCGGCGGGCGGGTCTGTGAGCCGGTTTGGTTTCCGATGGCCGGCCGCTTTTGTTACGGCGCCTGAGCAGATATTGATTCTGCCGCGGATCAGCCTGGAATCTGTCCGCCTATCCGTGTTTTTTCCCGTTTTCAGCAGGGCCAATGCCTTCCTGTAGTTCTTGAGCGCGGCCGGAAATTCCTTACGTCGCTCATATTCGTCCGCCAGGTAATAGTACGCCTTGTAGTTGCCGGAAGAGAGCTCCACGCCCTGAACCAGCGTTTCCAGGGCCCTGTCTCCGTCACCGTTTCTGGAATATGTCAGACCCAGTTCGCGATAGACGGCCAGGGAGGTGGGGTCAAGCGCCCTGGCTTTTTTACAGTTTGAAAGGGCTTCGGCGGGCTGTCCGGCGCAACGGGTTAACTTGCAGAGGCCCAGGTAATAAATGTAGCTCTCGGGCTTCAGCGCGGAGGCTTTAGCCGTTATGTCACGCAGGGGTCCGGCGTATTTTGACGGTCCTTCGGGGAGTATTTCCAGGGCGTATGCGTAAAGGTTTTCGTCTGAGGGGTCTCTTTTCAGGGCCGTTATACAGATCTCAAGCGCTTTGGATGTCCGGCCGGCCTCATAATAGCCGGCGGCTTCCCGTTGCGCCGCGCTCTCTCCGGCTGATAGGCCGGTTAAAGGGACGGCCAGCAGGATAAGCGCGGATAAAAAGCTGGTGTTTTTCATCAGTGTCTTTTCAGTATCCTCGGCAAGGTGACGCCCCGCTGGGACTGATATTTACCCTTTCTATCCTTGTAAGAAGTCCCGCAGACCTGGTCGGATTCAAGGAAGATAAGCTGGGCTATGCCTTCGTTGGAATATATCTTGGCGGGCAGTGGGGTGGTATTAGAAATCTCAAGAGTAAGGTTCCCTTCCCATTCAGGTTCAAGCGGTGTTATATTGACCACGATGCCGCAGCGCGCGTATGTGCTTTTGCCTATACACAATCCTATGACGTTGCGTGGAATCTTGAAATATTCCACTGAGCGGGCAAGCGCGAAGGAATGGGCCGGTACAATACAGGAGGCCGCCTTTAGATCCACGAAAGACTTCGGACTGAAATTCTTGGGATCCACCACGCAGTTATGTACGTCCGTAAAGACCTTATATTCGTCGGCCACGCGGATGTCGTAGCCATAAGAAGAAAGGCCGTAAGAAACTTTATTGCTGGCGACAAGATTTTCAACGAAGGGAGTGATCATTTTTTCGTTAAGGCACATCTTCCGTATCCATGAATCTGGTTTAAGCATGTCGATCTCCTGGTAAAATGAGCGCAGTTTTTTTTGCGGTCACAAGTCTAAAGTTTTATGTCACTGTCCGGACTATACTCCGATAATCAAATGTCGGCGGAAAATTCAGGATTTCCTTAACAACCTGTGGCTAACAATATCTCCAGGCCCTATATACCGCCCTGAGTTTTTCGAATCCGTTCAGCCGGATCCTGGGGCCGGAGGTATTAAATCCGCATGCCTCTATTTTGTCCAGCAGATCGGAGTAGAGCTGGGCCATGATAAAAGCGCATAACAGTTTTTTCTTTTCCGGGCCCGCGGCCAAGTTCCGCGCGTGCGAGTAAAACTCACGCGCACGCGCGGCTTCAAATCTCATTAATTCTATGAAATTATCGGGATAAATGAAATTTTTGAAGGAGGCCGGAGCGCAGCCGAATTTTTCAAGGTCTTCGAGGGGCAGATATAGCCGACCTAACCGGGCATCCTCAAAAACATCTCTTATTATGTTGGTCAGTTGCACGGCGTAGCCTAAATTCTCCGCATAGGCGGGAGCGTTGCCGCCGCGCCAACCGAAGATTTCCAGACAGGATAGGCCTACAGCTGAGGCTACGCGGTACATGTAACACTTCAGTTCTTCAAAAGAGACGTATTCTTTTTTGCGCGCGTCCATGCCTACGCCTTCCAATATAAGGAGCAGGTTCTCCTTGCGCATGAAAAAAATTCCCGCCGCCCGGACCAATTCCTCTTCAAGCGGGCTTTGGGGCGCGGCGCCTGCAAAAAGCGCGTTTATTCTGGTTTTCCAATCCGCCAGGGCGGTTTCTTTTTCCGGCGGCGCAGCCGCCTCGTTGTCAGCTATGTCGTCCACAGCCCGGGCGTAGCCGTATAAAGCGGAAAGAGCCCGGCGCTGTTCCGGCTTCAGAAATAAAAAAGCGGGCTTAAAACTGCTGCCCGCTTCATAAGCTTGTGGTTGACTGCTGGACATGAGGTTTTTAATGATCAACGGACAGTGAATCAGGGCTTGATAGGCGGAAATTCAGCTTTTTGACTTGCAATGCCGTTTCGGACGCCGCAGTTTCCTGTTTGTGTTTAGTCTATTTTTTCCAGATAATTCATAAAGTTCTGCCAGCCTGTCGCTTTTTCAAAAGCCAGTCTGGAATAGGTCGGATAATACTCTATTAGACTGCCCGGCTTGCCGGGGATGTTTATCGCTATTCCGTGGGTGTTCGAGTAGTCTTTGCCCGTGCGGTCTTTGCCGAGATAGACGTTCTTCACGGTAAGTTCGGCCGCGATGAACTTATTAAGATCATCTCCGGCGGTTTTAAATTTCCCCGCGCCGGGTAAAGCGGGATTGAGGTTGGCGTTTATAAGCTCCACA
>Ga0208953_1000147_pt1 | contig 71121 bp, 63 predicted proteins | sample RifOxyB2_FD_184033 | JGI IMG/M metagenome (GOLD analysis project Ga0208953, IMG submission 184033) | Groundwater microbial communities from Rifle, Colorado - Rifle Oxygen_injection B2 (SPAdes) | ecosystem: Environmental > Aquatic > Deep subsurface > Groundwater | place: USA: Rifle, Colorado...
TTTTTGCGTAAATGGGGGGGTAAGAACAGAAAAATCGCTAAATCCTTGGAATTTCGAAGGATTTAGCGATTGTCCGAGGGGGGGGAGTGCGAAAAATCAGCTAATCGTCAGAGCTGTTATTCACCGATGATTTTCACCAGGACCCGTTTTTTCCGTCTGCCATCAAACTCGCCGTAAAAAATTTGTTCCCAGGGGCCAAAATCGAGTTTGCCCGCAGTGACAGCGCATACCACTTCCCTGCCCATGACCTGGCGCTTCAGATGAGCATCGCCATTGTCCTCGGCCCCATTATGACGGTAATGGGAGATCGGTTCGTGGGGTGCCAGCTTCTCGAGCCAATCGTCATAATCCTTTAAAAGACCGGGTTCATCATCATTTATATAGACTGAAGCGGTGATATGCATGGCATTTACCAGACAGAGCCCTTCCCGGATAGCGCTCTCATCAATGGCCTGCTGGACCTCGCGGGTTATATTGATATATTCCCGCCTGCTTTTTACGTTGAACCAGAGCTCTTTGCGGAATGATTTCATTTTACCCTCCGGAATATGTTATTTTAAAAACAAAATACTCGATTAAAAGATCCAATGGCAAATAAACAAAAAACCGTATTCTCGTGTCAGTCGTGTGGTACAATATTCCCAAAATGGGTTGGCAGGTGCACGGGATGCGGGGAGTGGGACACGGTAATCGAAGAGATGTCTGAACCGCGAGACCCCAAGGAACGCTCTTTTTCTTCCGGCTCTTCTCCTCTACCCGCTTCAAAAATAGAAACTACTGATAAAAAAAGGATTGCCACCTGTTTTTCCGAATTCAACCATATTCTTGGAGGCGGCATTGTGCCTGGAGCTGTTATGCTTGTGGGTGGCGATCCCGGTATTGGCAAATCAACGCTCCTTCTCCAAATTTCACAATCACTTGCTAGAACTTCAGGGCAGGTTTTATATGTTTCGGGCGAAGAGTCGGCCCTCCAGATAAAGCTCCGCGCTGAGCGCCTCAACACACTCCACGACAATCTCCTTATATATATAGAGAACGACATGAGCCGGATTATTGACCAGGTTGAAAAGATTAAACCCGCGCTAGTGGTCATTGATTCGATACAGACGGTATTTCTCCCTGAACTGCCCACAGCTGCCGGCAGTGTGGGTCAAGTCCGTGAATGCGCGCTAAAACTGACCCACTGTGCAAAAACCCTGCATATTCCCGTATTTTTAATCGGCCATGTAACAAAGGATGGGACCATTGCAGGCCCGCGCGTGCTTGAACATATGGTTGATACGGTACTCTACTTCGAAGGGGACCGGAACAACATCCACCGCATTGTCCGCGTTATAAAAAACCGGTATGGCGCTGCGAATGAGATCGCAATCTTTGAAATGAAAACCGAGGGGCTTGCCGAGGTCCTCAATCCTTCAGAGATCTTTTTATCGGAACGGAGCGAACGCCAGCCCGGATCGGTCGTTGCCGCTGCCATGGAGGGGACCCGGCCCCTGCTGGTCGAGGTCCAGGCCCTTGCCTCGCGCATGACCTTTGGATATCCCCAGCGGACCAGCACTGGCATGGACCAGAAACGCCTGGCCCTGTTGTGCGCAGTGCTCGAGCGTGTGGCCGACTATCCATTGAGCTCGTACGATGTGTTCCTGAACATAGCAGGCGGCCTGAGACTCGACGAACCTGCGATTGACCTGGCCGCTGCCTGCGCGGTGGTCAGCAGCTTTTTGAACAAGCCCATTGACAGGAAGGCTTGCATTATAGGAGAAATTGGCCTGGGTGGCGAGGTACGCTCAATCTCCTTCTGCGAACAGCGCATACGCGAAGCACAGAAACTGGGATTCAACAGTATTTTTATTCCCTGGAACAATGCGCAGAAAATTGCGAAAAACCCCACCATTACCGTAACAGGCGTGCGTACGGTCGCGGAAACCATCAGCGCGCTCTTTTAATTACCATGGCTCAAGAAAAAAAGATCGACCTTTATAAAAAAGTCGCGATCACCTCAGCGGGTAAGCTACCGTCGATTGTACTGCTGGTGGATCGGGCGGTGATCCTTCTTAAAGAAGCCAGGGAAGATGATGAAAAGCGCCAGGCTAACATCATTAAAACACAGAACATTCTCGCCCAGCTCGAACGCGCCCTTGATTTTGACGCAGGCGACGTTGCCGGAAGCCTCTTTTTTATTTATGATTATCTTTTTGCTGAACTAAACAATCGTGACGACCAGGCGCTGGATACCGCGACAAAAATGCTTGGTGAATTACAGGAGACGTTTAAAAAAATAGGGAAAAAAGAGAAGTAAAAGAATCTTAGCCGATCAGATTGATTGCTTCGCCCAGCATTTGGTCCTGCACTTTAATCACTTTGCCGTTTGCGCCGTACGCGTCCTTGTTCACAATCATCTCTTTGGCTTCTTTGGCAAAGTCTGTGTTTGAATAGGGGCCATTGTTGGGGGTTTTCCGGATATCGGCAATATCTACTCCGGGGTTGGTCTCTTTCTGGATGACATCGCTTTGCTGAAAACCGTCGGTGTTGATATTGGCGACATTGTTTCCCGTAACATCGTGGCGGATCTGGGTGACCCGCATGGCGCCTGTGGAAATTGCGAAGCTGGTATCCATATCCCAATTCTCCTAGTAAGTAATCTACTTATTTATCGGCAGGAATGCAACCAAACTTGAGGAAAAGGTGCCTGGTACCTTTTCCGTACCTGGTACCTTTTTGGTGCCAGGTACAAGATGTTGTTTTTTCAGCAGTTCCAGAGGCCAAATTCGCTACTTGGATCATCGGAGAAGCAGCATTTTCATGGTTTTTTTGAACACCCCTGTATTCATGGTGCAAAAATACACACCCGAATTACACGAGCCGCTGTTATCCGCTAACCCATCCCACATATCGCATACCTGCCCGGTATCCTGCTTCTATCAAAAAGATATCTCAAGAAAACGTGGACAGAGCCATATAGTCTGTTTTCAGGCCGCCGAATACTTTTATTAGTGCGTGAAGCGTGGGTTCAAAAATGTCGGTGTTGTTTGTACCGTTCATTTTGTAAGCGAAACCAGCTTTTGCCATGTATTCCGGACAGGGCTGTCTGTATCATCCGCGCCGGAATGCCGCCTGCGGCCTTTTGATGAACACAATTTTCCGACAAGAAGATATTTTTCCCTGTCTTTCATGCGCAGCATCTCGCCAGTTTCAACCGCCTCGACACGCTTCCACCGGCGGGAGAACGCCTGCGCATTATTTTTCGTCCTATTCATGGCAATAATATACATTACTACATTGGCGAAATCTGTGGAAAAAACGCGAAAAGATGGTTATTTTATGAGGTACACATGAAAAATAAAAATCTCGAAACCATTCTCCGAAAAGTCGGCAAAGGTTCTCTCTCCGTCAAAACCGCTCTTGAACTCCTGGGCGGCATGCATTTTGAGGACCTGGGCTTTGCCAAGGTGGACCACGGCCGAGAAAGACGCAAAGGCTTTCCCGAGGTCATCTTCTGCCAGGGCAAGACGCCTGAGCAGATAAAAAAAATAGCGCGTTCGATCATTGCGCACGGCTCACGGCTGCTTGGCACGCGCTTGTCTGAACAGGCGTGGAAGGCCATATCCGCCGATCTGCCTGAGGCAACCTACGGTCCTGTAAGCAGAACCATGACCTATACACCCAAAGGACCACGAAAAAAACCCGCAGGATCAATCGCGATTGTGTGCGCGGGGACCTCTGACATTCCCATTGCCGAAGAGGCGGCCGTGACCGCCGAGATGCTGGGAAGCAACGTCACGCGTGTGTACGACGCGGGCGTGGCGGGCATACACCGCCTTTTCGCGCACAAGACAACACTGGACAATGCACGGGTCGTGGTTGTGGTCGCGGGCATGGAAGGCGCGCTTGCCAGCGTGGTAGGAGGACTGGTACGCGTGCCGGTAATCGCCGTGCCCACCAGCGTGGGCTATGGCGCGAGTTTCGGGGGCGTTGCCGCGCTTCTGGCAATGCTCAATTCGTGCGCTTCCGGCGTTACCGTTGTGAACATCGATAATGGATTTGGCGCAGGATACGCGGCGTCGCTGATCAATACTTCCCGGTGATTGTATTCGTGTCCCCTACGGCTGTCATTGAAATTTCCTCAAATGGCCGGATCTCCCGGATTTTTCCCGCCATTGTCTTCATTTCATTTTCCACAGTTGAATCGCCATCCGCGTCAGTGGCATAGGTGAATTGCAGTCCGCTGCCGGTAAGCTTGAGCGTGCCCTGAAGCGCGCCGTATGAGGCGATAATGCGCGCGATCGCTGCGTTCGTATCGCCGAAAATGGCCATTTTCTCGCGGCGGGTCTGATTGGCCTTCGCATCCTCTCCCTTTTCTGCGTACGCGTCGATGAGTCCGTCCCAGGCAGTCTCGTTGAATTTATTGAACGCAATAGCGATCTGATAAAACCTTATCCGGTCGCCGATCTGCTGCTGCTCTTGCGCTTTTTCCGTATAGGCGCGTGAGGCATGCTGCTGCTTTTTCTGGTCCGTGGGATTTTCCCGCGCCTCGCGCTCGGCTTGCTGGAGCTGGTGCGTAGCGGGAGCGATTGATTTCCGGAAATGGGAAGCTGCCAGGACCCCGGCAATGAACAGCAGGAAAGCGGCGATGACAATGATCTCACGTCTACGGCCAGGCTTTTCTTCGGGCGCACCAGGGCCGCTTGAGAAACTGAACTGGGGCATTGCCAGGCTGTCTTGATGTTCGGGTGTTGCCGCAATATGCGAATGGATGGTTTCATGGTGCTCGGGCGTTGCCGCCTTCTCCTCCTCCATAAATCTCTCGATGCGGCAACCCATGCGCTGATAGTCGAACATGACGCTGTCGGCTTTTTCCGCGGAAAGACCGGTGAAAAGAATAAGGGGGAGGGAACCGGCAAAGGCCTCCGCCTTCTTGATGTCCGTACGCAGATCGCCCGCAAGCCTCTTGACAATGAGTTTCCTGTTTGCGCTACTTTCGAGGGAGACGAGACGTACGGAGTACCGCATTAATTCCGCATGATGAATTGGATTTTTATACTTTGCTCGGCGGCGGTGTTGATGGTGAAGGGATGCACCCGGCGGTTATCCTTGTTGAACAGGACGAGAATGTCGGGCCGTTCGAGGTTGGCGGGATTGTTTTTCACCACCACGCCCTTGGCGCCTAGTAGTGTCTTGGGGCCTGCTATAATGGAGACAAAAGCGCCCACTGGAAAGGAAGGCGTCATGGTGACCAGCGCATCGACCACAAATTTATTGAGCTGTGTGCCTGCGCCGCGGATGAGAATACGTAGCGCCTCGTCGGGCGACTTGGCATCCATGTGGTTTATCGGAGAGATGAGGGTATCGTAGGCGTCGGCGACCGCGACGATCTCGGCGTACCGGTGCATGCACCCAGGCTGCAGGTTAAGCTTCTTGATGCTGGGAAGTTCGTTGTTTCCCTTGAGCCCCCTGGGAAATCCACCGCCGTCCTGGCGTTCGTGGTGCTGGTAGGCGACATGGACCGAGACCGGTGAAATACGCGGATTTTCGCGCAGTATGTTGTAGCCGTAGGTGGTATGTTCCTTGAGTATGACAAATTCCTGAAAGGTGAGACGCTTGCCTTTTTTCTGGATGGCGTCGGGAATAAGAACCATGCCAAAATCGTGCAAAATGGCGCCCACGGCAAGCTCCATGACCTCAGCGCGCGTCAGGTTGAGCCGGTTGGCCAGAATGACCGACATGAGCGTGACGTCGAGATTGTGCTGGTACAGATAGTCGTCCTTGCCCCTGATCGAATTGACGTTGATCATGATATCCTGCTGAGACAGAAGATTGTTCAGGATATCGTCGATCACGTTTTTTATCTTCTCGACCACAATGATGTTTTTGAACCGGTCCGTGTCCTTAATGACCCGGTCGATTTCCTCCTTGGTTTCGCCCTTGATCTGGGCGACCTGTTTGACTATCTCGGCGCTTTCGCGGAGGGCCTTGTTGGTCTGGAGGGCCAATTGCTCGTTGATGAGTTCCTCGGGAATGACCTGTTCCGTCCCCTCTTCTTGGATCCAGACCGCGGAATAGCCCAGGCCCCTGAGACGCTGGATAAGCTTGGGATCGAGCCGGTATCCCGCGGCAAGGAGAAGGTCGCCGCCGGCGCTGTAGAGCGACCTGCCCAGCACCTGGCCCGGCTTAACATTTTCAATATACGCCTGTATCATGGTTTATGTTTTGTAAAGCCCGTTCGCCCCCTTGCGCAGGGAGACACTGGTGATCAACTGCCCACGGAATTCCTTGATAAATGCGCTTACCTCGCCATAGTCGATCTCGAGCACACCGAACGAGGGCGGACGGCCCTTGTCCTTGTCCGCCTTCATGTGGCCGGGATTGAGGAAGAGCTTCCCGTTGAGCACCTTGATCCCGGCTTTATGCGAGTGCCCGTAGAGAAACACGTCGTTGGTCATAATGATGGAGTCGGTGAGCGCGCTTTCATCGTGACAGAGAACGATATTGATGCCGTGCACTGTCTCAAAGACAATTTTATTCACCGTATTTTCACGGTATTCGGGGCAGTAGATTCCGGGTACACGGACCACCTCGATTCCGCGTTCGAGTTCGAGCTCCGCGTCCTTGTAGTCGTCGCCCAAATGATAGATGGCAGTCACCCGTTCACGTTGCAGCAGATGATCGAGCGCTTCCTCGTGCAAAGCGCGGTTCCGGTGGGTGTCGCTGAGAATACCTATGCGCATTGATCATAAAATACATTTTTGACCAATGGGGATGGAAACAGGAAAAAGTGCAGGCGATCAGGAGAAGAGAGCGAGCAGAGCGTCGATCTCCGCGCAGGTCTTTTTTTCGGTAAAGGCGATAAGCAGACGGTTGCCTGTGGCGCCAGCCAAACGGCTGAGCCTGAGACCAGGGAGTATTTTCCGCGCACTTGCATTGGCGAAAAGCTGTTCGGGATCAGCGTTGGTTTCAACGACAAACTCATTGAATACTGGTCCGGAAAAGGGCAGCCGCACCACTTTTTTTCCCATAAACCGGGACCGCGCATAATGGGTTTTGCTGAGAATGAGTGTTGCAAGCTCGCGGATGCCCTCTTTTCCCAGCAGCGACAGGGAAATGGTTGCGGCAAGGGCGACCAGAGCCTGGTTTGAGCAGATATTGGACGTGGCCTTTTCCCTGCGGATGTGCTGCTCGCGGGTTTGGGCGGTAAGTACAAACCCCTGTTTTCCCTCCTTGTCCACGGTGCGGCCCACGATCCGGCCCGGCATCTGGCGGACGCATTCGCGGCGCGTGGCAAGAAAACCAAGCAATGGACCGCCGTATGAAGGAGCGGCGCACACGCACTGTGCTTCGCCAGCGCAGATATCGGCGCCCGCATTGCCCGGGGCCTCGAGCAGCCCGAGACTGACAAGATTAGGGACTACCACGTAGTGAAAGGAATGGCGCTCTCTGATCTTGCCGATTGCGGCAATGTCTTCGCATACCCCGAAAAAGTTCGGGGACTGCACCACGCAGCAAAAAACGTCATCTGAAAGTTTTGATTCCAGGTCCTTTTGATCGAGCGCGCCCGTTGCGTCCCAAGAAACATCGGTAACCGTGATGCCAAGCCCCCTGGCATAGGTGGCGAGTACGTCACGATACGCCGGGTTCAGTGACGCCGGAACAAGGCACACCGTGCCTTTTTTGTGAAGGCTGCGGGCCATGATCACGGCTTCGGCGATCGCGGTGGCGCCGTCGTAGAGCGAGGCATTGGACACTTCCATGCCTGTGAGCGCGCAGATGAGGCTCTGATATTCGTATATGCATTGAAGCGTTCCCTGGCTCACCTCGGCCTGATAGGGAGTGTAGGCGGTCTTGAATTCGGAGCGGTCGGTGATATGCGCGACAGCCGCAGGAATATAGTGGTCGTAGATGCCGCCGCCCAGGAATGAATTCCATTCGTGGGGCTGCATGTTTTTGGCGGCCAGTTGCTGCAGGGCGGAAAAGGCCTCATACTCGCTGATGCCCGGGGGAAGCTCTATGCCGCCAGCGGCGCGAAGGGACGCGGGTATGCCAATGAGAAGATCGTTGACCGAGACGGCTCCCATTGCCGCGAGGAGCCGTCTGTTTTCTGGGGTTTCCATAGGATTCCTAGATGAGCTTGGCATAGGCGGCGGCGTTGAGGAGCGCCGCTGTTTCAGAGACCTTGTCCATCTCGATCCTGATGATCCACCCTTGTCCGTAAGGATCGGTGTTTATTGTTCCCGCATTTTCTGCAAGGGCCGTGTTCACTTCCTTCACTGTTCCGCCTACAGGCGCGTTGAGCGGGGCAACGGTCTTTACCGCTTCGATTTCGCCATAGGGCTGTCCCTGGACAACACGCACACCAACACTGGGTAGTTGGACAAAGACGATGTCTCCCAATTCGTGCTGAGCGTGGTCGGTGATGCCGGAGGTAACCATGGCGCCCTTGACCTGCGCCCATTCGTGGTCCTTGGTATATAAAAGATCGCCGGGAACAGAGGCCATGATAGAGTGTCCTTTCGTGGTTAGCGATTTGGAATAGTTACTTGAGTTTCTCGGACGCTCGCGAGAAATCGCTGCGCGCCGCTTTACAATTGCGCTGGTATATGTCGAAACGTTCGTCTTCCTGGTCTTCGTCCTCGGCCTTGAAATAGAGATTGAAATAATTGGCGCCCACTGCGAGCGTTTTAACCGCTTTTTCCAGGATTTTCCGGGTTTCGTTGAGGTCCGTTGCTCCATCCTCCTCCTTGATGTTATCGAGCTGTTTTTGGAGGGCATAGGATTGGTTTTTTAGACCCGCTGAACGGCTGACCAGGGCGTCGTAATCGGCGTTTTCATCGTCGACATTAACGCTGAGGATAGACCGGGCAATGTCGCTGCCCTTGGTTACGATGTCCATGAGGCTGGCTTTGTACTGTTTTTCATCGCCCGTGGAGGATTGCTGCTCTGCCGCCAGACGCGCCTCTTCCTCGGCCTTGCGCAGCTGCTCTTCATAGCGCAGTTTCTCCGCTTCCTTTGCCGCTATCTCCTGCGCTTTCCGCACGGCCATGTCGGAAATGTAATTGACGGTAAGTACCACGCCGCCGATGAGTATTGCCGAGGCGAAGATATAGCACAGGACATTCCGCACCACGCCATTGGCGTTTATGGCCACGGCAAAGGCGGTAAGTGCCACCGCGAATACCAGAACGAGAAGGTAGAGTTCTACTGACATACTAAAACTCCTTTTGGTTATTGTATCCATCCATTATGGACTATTCAAATATAAAACTTTAACCATGCGATTTCAATTGTCATGTTCTGGACAAGTACAGAGAGAAAAATTATATTTATCCACGGAAAGTACTTTACCTTAAACCAAGGGGACAAAAGGCATGAAAAAATATCTTATTCTCGCCATCTCGCTTTCGCTTGTCTGCACGGCCTGCACCAAGTCGCAGCGGGGAAAATGGGCCTTCAAACGGGGAAACTATCAAAGAGCGATTGAGCTGTTCGAGCAAGTTATAGCCACGGATCTCTCAAACCCCACGGCCCAAACCTACCTTCCCCTGGCAAAGTCCGGGATGCTTACGGACGAGGCTGCGCGCGCCATCAACGCTGGCCGCATGGAAGAAGCCGTGCGCTTGCTCGACGAGGCCCAGGCGCTCGATCCCAAAAATACGGACGCGAAAACGCTTATGCAAAAGGCGATTGAGTCGCTCGCCCTGTCCATTGTCAACACCTTGATGCCCGCGAAAAAATGGGAAGAGGTCGTTCCAGTAGCTGACATCATTATCAAACATCAGCCCGGACGCAACGCCCTCTACGGGGTAAAGGCCGAAGCTCTCTTTCACGCGGCAAAGGAAACCTATACAAGCAGGAACATCCTCGCCATCCAGAAAGCGGCCGGCCTGCTGCCCGGCGACGCCTTTCTGCAGGCGCGCATGCAAGAGATTTCGACGCGGTCACCCGCTTTTAAAAACGCCTTTTTCGCCTACCTCAAGGCCCTCGACTCAAAGAACATCGGTGCGTGGAAAGGGTTGCTCCATCCGCAATACCTGACCGATGTCAACGCCGATATCAAACGGTTCGTCCAGAACGAGGACCCGGAAATCAAGGACATCGGCAGCTTCTTCAAGGAACTCTGCATTGACCACGAGAAAAACTGCGGCGGCGAAGCCGTGAAAATCGTGTGTATTGAACCCCTTTCCGGCGAACACGCGTTCGTCCATTTTATGTATAAAAACACGCCCAAGGTCATGAAAATAGAGATGATCAAAACGGGCGGTTCGCTGAAATTGTATCGTGAAGAGGACAGCGAACTCAGGCTCGACGAAGTGGAATAAACGGTTCTTGGCGGAAAATCCTTCTGGCCGCTGCAAGCGCAGCGGCTTTTTTTTTAAAGCTTCAGTTTCTGCCGCAATTCGGCTGATTCTTTTTCAAGGATGCTGAGCCGCTCCTTGCTCCCGCTGCCCTGCGCCGCCTGGAGCAGTTGCGCGTTGATATCGAGCAGCTTTTTTACCGTATCGCGCACAAAATCGCCGGTTTTGTTGAAATTCGAGGCTATATCAGCGAGCTCGTCGCCCTTGCGCAGGAAAATGCGCGAGCCAAAATTGCCGTTGCGCATGTCTTCAGCGAAACGTTCAAGCCGGTAGATGGGACCTGCGATTTTGTGCGAAATGAATATGGTGAGAAAGGCGATTTCGATGACAACTACAAAGAGCCCAAGAAAGAGGATTTTGTACGCGGTTTCAAGCAGGGACTTTGAAAAGTTCTTGGCGCCAGTGATGTACTGGTTGAGCTGGTTTTCTATGTCAGACAAGGACTTGGCGTTGCGCTGGACCTCATCTTCAATGTACATTTTATTGGTACGAATAATCTGCTGAAGTTCCTTCCCAATCTCGCGAGTGGCCGCTGTGCTGAACTTGCTTTGGGAATAGAACATGACCAAGCCGATAAACACGATGAGAATGAGCATGGGAATAAGCAGCGAGACCATGTAGCGGATCTGGAGCCGCTTGTTAATGAAAAAATGGGTCCGTTTATATTGTCCCATACCATTCCCTCCGTATGCGGTAAAGATACGTTATTATACCATGCCAATTCAAAGGTTTCCCTGCAATGGCCTCTCCTCGGGCGGCCGCACGACCCTCCGCTCGGTCTTCTTCATGTCTGTTTCAGGATATTCGATGCGCGTATGAAACATGCCGGCAAGCACGGGCATAAAACTCTCCTTGATCTTGGCCAGGTCGCTGAAGGTAAGGTCGCAGTTATCGAGCTGGCCATCGGCGATCTTCGACTCGATGATGCTGTCCGTGAGACTGCGCAGCCGGCTGGTGGTGGGTTCGGACAGCGCGCGCGAGGCCGCCTCCACTGAATCAGCCAGCATAATGAGCGCGCTCTCTTTTGTCTGGGGCTTTGGTCCCGGATAGCAGAATTCCTCGCGCATGATCCTGCTTGTTTCATCGAGCTCCTTGGCCTTTTCGTAGAAAAACGAGATGAGCGTGGTGCCATGGTGCTCCTTGATCACGTCACGGATGGCCGCCGGCAGTTTGTACCGTTTGGCAAGGTCGATCCCCTGCTTTACATGAGACGATATGATCAGGGCGCTCATGCGGGGCGATATTTTGTCGTGTAGGTTGTTGTTCCCTTGGTTCTCGATGAAATATTCCGGCTTGTGGATTTTTCCAATATCGTGGTAATAAGCGAGTACGCGCGTTTTGAGCGGATTGGCGCTAATGGCCTCAGCCGCGGATTCGGCAAGGTTCCCGATGAGCACGCTATGATGGTACGTGCCCGGCGCTTCTATGGAAAGACGCTTGAGCACCGGTGAATTCATGTCCGACAGTTCGATGAGCGAAAGGTTCGTGGTAATGCCGAAGGTCTTTTCAAAGATCCAGATGAGGGTGATGGCGAGCATGATGCTGATGGCGCCCGAAAGACCTGCCAGGCCAAAGTTCTTGAACAAGGTCATCTGGTCGTACTGTCCGAACTTGATCAGGCTCATGGCTGTGATGAGAACAAAGTAGGCAAATGAATAGAGAAGCAACGTGAGAAAAAATTGGGAGCGGTACCGGATATTACGCACGCCTGCCGCGGCCACAAGGCCCGCGAAAAAATGGACCAGGGTCATCCTGAATTCAAAGTGGAGCACCACACCGGCAAGAAAGGCCATGGTAAGGCAGAAGACACCGCCCATTTCAAAGTCAAAGAGCACGGTGATGAGCATGGGACCAAGGACCATGGGCAAAAGGTAGGCGAATTCCACCTTCTCGTTCCAGTCAAGCGGCACCAGGAAAACGTCCACGATCTTCAGGGTGGCCACCAAAAGCGTGTACTGGAGGGCGAGCACCAGGACAATGGAAGCGATGTGCGCGGGTTTGGTAAAACAGTCTTTGCGGCGCTGGGACGCGAAAAGAAAAAACAGGCCAACGATAAGCGTGTTCAGGAAGACCCTTCCCATGATGGGCATAATTTTATCGAAACTGGTGTCCTTGCGCATGCTCTCCTGGGCTATTTGGAGAGAATATATCTTCCGGTAGATGTCGGGGGTCACCAGCTTGTTCTTTCCTACAATCTCAAGGTCCTTGATTACCTTGCCGCTGGTTTTAAGCACGCTGTTCGCGGCAAGCACCCTGCGCTGACTGGTCAGTTCCTCACTATAGAAAATATTGGGCGACACATAGGCGTAGATGAGTTCGTAGACCGCCTCGAGTACACCCGGCGGGAACATCTTCTTGAGCTGAGCCTTCTCGCGCTCGATGACCCCCTCCTTTACCAGGAGGCTCTTCGCGGGAACGGTCCGTTCTCCCTCGTCGCGCAGCAAAGTGACAAAATCACCCTTGTACTGGAGATAGTTAACAAAGTCAATATTATACCGCGCCTTAAAGTCGTCGCGCTCCTTGATGTCGCGCACCACCAGCACGGCTGAAATGCCTTCGTCGAGCATATTATCGATGATAAAGAGGAGATTATCGGCATTCACCTTGCCGCGGGTAAAGGCCTTGATGGTGCTCACCGACACGTCTTTCTTGAGGTCGGCCCACAGCCGCTGCTTCACCGAATCGGGAGTCTCGTGCGCGTTGAGGAGCGTCATATTGTCGAAAAACCAGGTGAAACGGTTGAATATTTTTTCGGTGACATCGTAGTCGTATTCCAGGACCGGCAGCACCTTGGCCATTGCTTCAGCGCGTTCGCGCTGCAATTCCTCGTCCGTTTTGAGAATGTCGAAGGTAAAAGGCGCGATGATGGGTTTCTTCGTGATGTCGCCTTCTTTGGGGATGTCGAAGGACTCGTATATTTTTTCCGGCGGGAAAATAAGATTGATAAATATACAAACCAGGACAAACAACAGGACACGGAGGCGGCCGGCGGTTGAGAGCGGGAAGGAGAGGGCGGTGGAACGGCCGAACTGGGTCTCATCCTTCTTCTTCAGCCTGACGGTCTTGAAATTACTGGCCATTGGCTCCCTCGAACTTGCCGTATGCAGCGATAATGTCCTTCACCAGCCGGTGCCTGACCACGTCGCCCGCGTCGAGCGCGACAAAGGAGATGCCTTCAATGCCCGCAAGGACCCCTTCCATGGCCTGCAGGCCCGACTGCTTCTTCGACGCCAGGTCGATCTGGGTGACGTCGCCCGCCACAACGGCCTTTGATCCCACACCCATGCGGGTCAGGAACATCTTCATCTGGGCCAAGGTGGTATTTTGTGCTTCGTCAAGTATAATAAAGGCATTATTGAGTGTACGGCCGCGCATATACGCAAGGGGTGACACCTCAATGGTCTTTTCCTCAAAGTGCTGCGCGATAGTATCGCGGGGAAGGATGTCATAGAGCGCATCGTAGAGCGGGGCAAGATAGGGTTCCACCTTGTCGCGGAGGTTGCCCGGCAGAAACCCGAGACTTTCGCCCGCCTCGACCGCGGGACGTACCAGGATGATGCGGTCCACCAGCCGCTGCCGGAGGCATTGGACGGCCATGGCCACGGCGCAGTAGGTTTTCCCGGTCCCCGCAGGGCCAATGACAAAGACCAGGTCGTGTTTCTGGACCGCGTCGTAGAACCGCTCCTGCCCTTTGGTCTTGAGAAAAATGTTCCGCCTGTTTCCCGCGGTGATATACTGGCGGCCGCTTCCGCCCCGGTCGAACGGTCCCTGGAAAAAAGGAGGATCGCCGAACATGGCGCGGGAGAGCAGGTCAGTGAGGAGCTTCTCGGCCCGTTCAAGCTTGCTCCGCGAGCGTTCCTCGATGGTTATTGTGCTGTTCCGCACATGGACGGCCGCGCCAAGGTATTCCTCGAGACGCCGCTTGTCCTTAAACTGGCTGCCCAGGAGCTTGAGGACCGTGTCCTGGTCAGATGCAATCTGCTTCTTAATAGGTGGCTTCCTCAAATAAAAAAGAGCCTTTGCTTAAGGGCAAAAGCTCCGGAATGCGCTGCATGTGTGTGCGATCGTGTTCACGCTTATCGAGGTATGTCGAACACCTGCCCGGGAAAAATGAGATCAGCCGCCTTTTCGTATTTGGCATCGGCTGTGTTCCGGGAATACCGGGCATAGGTTTTGTCGATCTGGTCCTTGTTGGCTTCGTAGAGCCTTGGCCACTGCAATGGGTCGTTATAAATTTCCTGGTAGCCGGCAATGCGCCACAGACAGTCGCGATTTTGAGGTATAAGCCGTACCTGGTACGACATGGGCTTGTCAGGCAGATTCGACCGTACCTGCTGGATGAGGCCCTCGACCTCGGCAATGCGCGCAATGGACGCAAATAGAAGCGCCTCTTTTGCCTGCTTTAGAGTGGTGAGGGTACTCTCGATCCCCTTGAGTTCGCTGATCCGTTTTACCAGTTCGTCGGGTGAAAGCATGTTGAGATCCTGCAGCTTGCGCACCAGTTCGTCGATTTTTTCGTTCCACGCGGAAATTTCTTCAGGGGTTTTGCCGATCTGGCTTAGAGCCTCCTGCCGGGTCGCCTCGGTCTGCTTCACCGCTTGCGCTATCTGTTCCTTGAGCGCCGTGATCTGCGACTGTTCGCCCGCGATCTTGGCCTTTGCTTCCTGCTCACGTTTTTGGGCGTCGGCAATGCCAAGTTCCCACTGTTCGTAGGTCATCTCTTCCTGTGCGGACAGGACCATGGGAAAAAAAAGCGCCGCGGCGAGAATAAATGGTAGGGTTTTTTTCATAGTTATTCCCCCAGCTTGGCTTTGATGGCATCGCGCTCTTCCTCGGTCTTGCGGAGTTCTTCCTTTTTAGCATCGAGGGTGGCTTCGAGCTGTGCGCGTTCGGCCCTGAGTTCAGCCAGTTTTTTCTCGGCTGATTCGGCTGAAGCGCGCGCCTCGGTAAGCTTGTTCATTTCCTCGGGGCTGGGTTTTTTGGTACACCCTGATGCGCAAAAAAGGACCAGACCAATAGAAAGCATGGTGGTTAGAAAAAGACGCCGCATGACAACCTCCCTGAAAAAAACGAGGGATACTAAAAAACATCCCCACTTAAGTATATCAAATATAATAGGATATGTCAAGCGATTTTTAAAATTTTAAAGTGAAAGTTAAAGCAAAAAACGCTCGTTTTGCGACCATAATTATAATTCTGGACAATACTACTGTGATAATGAAATAGGGCCGGTGCTACTATTTTCCAGAACTGTATGTTTTTACACGAATCTGGTCAGGACGCATTGGTCTGTCATGCGCTTGGCTTGGTCATCGGTTGCGGTAGCGTACGCTTGATGGCAGCCTCCAGATCTCGCAGGAAATAAGGCTTCTTTAATATCTCAAAGTGCCTTTTCTCGCGCATTCTGACCAGCTTTTCCTGATCAGCGTATCCTGTAGCAATAATTATTCTGGCGTCAGCGTCTGATTCCAAAATTTTATTGAAGAACATTTCCCCATCCATGACCGGCATTTGCATGTCCAGGACAATAAAGGCAATGGCCTGCTTGTTCCGCTGGTAAAGCTCCAAACCTATCAGTCCGTTTTCAGCCTCTATGCACAGGTAATCCAACTCCTTCAGACTTTCACTGGTAATTCTGCGTACATCTTCATCGTCATCGATAAGAAGCGCCTTGTTCTTTTTCCGGCCTTCCCCGGGCTCCCTGATGATCCCTGATAAACCGGTTCCCATCAGGACGGAGCGCACGTTCTTATCAGCATGTGAGACGATAATATTCCCTCCCATGCTGTGGATCTCATTCATGAGAGAGGTTAAAAAACCGGCAAAACTGCCTGAAAGATCCGTTACTTTTGAAAGGTCAAGCTCAATAAATTTCACGTCCTGCATGATCATCCGGTGAACGGTCTCAAACGTTTCCTGACATTCTTTAACCGTGGTTATCTTCCCGGACAAGGCAAGAATGAAATAATCGTTTTCTGGTCGCATTCTGAAAATTCCCTTAATCAATGTTTAAAAAATTAATGATTAATCGCTTAGCTTAAATATAAATAGAATGCATAATACTAGTCTATTTTATTTGATCTCAATGCTTTTTTGACAAAACTACGGGGTTAAAACATTATATCTGCCAAAGGAAAAATTCTTAAAAAAACTATCTCCGCCTTATTCCAGCCTGATCCCCAGTTCCTTGAGCTGTCCGGCATCCACGGTTGATGGGCAATCGTCCATGAGCGACTGGGCCGTGGTGGTCTTGGGAAAGGGAATAACATCGCGGATTGAATCGAGTCCAAGCATGATCATGACCAGTCTATCGAGGCCAAAGGCGAGACCGCCATGGGGCGGAGCGCCGTATTTGAAGGCATTGAGTAAAAACCCGAACTTGCGCTGCGCCTCAGCCTCTGAAATGCCCAGAAGCTCGAAGACCTTTGACTGCAGGCCTGCGCTGTGTATCCTGATGCTGCCGCCGCCGATCTCGTTGCCGTTGAGCACCAGATCGTAGGCGCGCGCGCGGGCAAGGTAGTATTCGGGACTGTAGAGCAAGCTGATGTCCTCTTCGAGCGGCGCGGTAAAAGGATGGTGCATGGGCGACCAGCGCTTATCGGTCTCGCTGTATTCGAAGAGAGGAAATTCGGTGACCCAGAGAAGACTGAACTGGTCTTTCTTGGCCATTTCTTTTCTCTTTGCTATCTCAAGCCGCAGGGCACCAAGCGCCTTGTTGGCCACCGTGGTATCGGCTGCAACCATAAAAACCATGTCGCCGGGCTTGGCATTCAGGTTTTGCACCAGCGCGGATATGGTCTCTGGGGCAAAAAACTTTGCCGAGGGGCCTTCGAGCCCCTGGTCGTTGACCTTGCCCCATACCAGCCCCTTGGCGCCCGAAGCGACAACGACCTCGGTGAGCTGGTCCACCACCTTGCGGGTAAGATCGCCGCACGCAGGTGCGTTGATGGCCTTGATTGCGCCGCCGGATTCGACCACAGACCTGAAAACCTTGAACTCGGTCTTGGCAAAGAGCAACGAAACCGTGTGCATTTCCATGCCAAACCTGGTATCGGGCTTGTCAGATCCATAGATATTCATGGCATCGTAATAGCTCATGCTGGGGATTTTGCCAACATCTACGCCTATGGTGTGTTTGAAAAGATCGGCTACAAACTTGCCAAAAGTGTCGTAGATGACCTGCGGTGTCGGAAAGCTCATTTCAATGTCGATTTGGGTGAATTCTGGCTGCCGGTCGGCACGGAGGTCTTCGTCGCGGAAGCATTTGGCTATCTGGAAATATTTATCGAACCCCGAGACCATGAGCAGCTGCTTGTAGGTTTGCGGCGACTGCGGCAGGGCGTAGAATTTCCCCTTATTGACGCGCGATGGCACCAGGAAGTCGCGTGCGCCTTCGGGCGTGCTCTTCATGAGAATGGGTGTTTCGATTTCAATGAACCCCATTTTTGAAAGCAGCTGCCGCGTCTCCTGCATGACCGCCGCCCTGAACATAATATTTTTCTGCATGGCAGGCCGCCGCAAATCGAGGAAGCGGTATTTGAGACGTATCTCCTCGCTCTCGCCTCCATCCTCGTTGATGGCGATTGGCGGGGTCTCTGCCTCGTTGAGAATACGGAGATCCGAAACCACGACTTCTATTTCACCCGTGGAAATGGTCGCGTTTGCCTGCACGCGCTTGACAATCTTGCCCACGACCGCGATCACAAATTCGCCGCGGAGCTTCTCGGCCTTTTTGTGCAGTTCAGCGTCTTTTTCAGGATTGAAGACAACCTGGCATTTGCCTGTGCGGTCGCGCAAATCTATGAATATAAGCTTTCCCAGGTCTCGTCTGCGGTCCACCCATCCTTTGAGCACCACGTCTTTTCCCTCGTGCTCGAGTCTCAGGTCTCCGCAATACTGGGTCCGTTTCAGGTCAGAATCAGTTTCCACACACGCCTCCTTGGCAACACCAGAGAATATAATTATTCAACGGCCGGGTGTACCCAATTCAACCGCGATACCGGGAATGGTGTCAGTGGCCTTGTGCCAAAAACTGCCGTAGTTGTTGTACATTGCGGTGAGGTACTCTTTGTCCAGGGCAATGGCCACGCCGTCCGATGAAGTTGGCCATCCCTCTGAAACAGCGTATCTGACACGGACCTTGTCGGACGCTGTGTCGCTGCCCGCGGGGAAGAGCGCATATACGGTCTCACCGCTGGCAGGAAGGGAAAAAACCGGTATTTTTATATCAATGTACGAAGAATCGGTGTAACCAATCACGTAATAGCCATGGCCCGGCACAATCCCGGTCGCGGCAAGCGTATCGCCATCCACAGTGAGTGTATACGCTGAAAGATCCACGGCCAATGCAGTCGTGTTGTAAAGTTCGATCCATTCGTTATGGTCTGTTCCGTCTGAATTGTACATGATCTCTGAAAAAACAATCTCCCCTGTTTCGGGTTTTCCATCTTCGAGAATAGAGCCGATAACGCCTGTGGTGTCAAAATCGGGTTCCACAACGCTTACCCGGATTTTCGCTGACCCAGGATCGAGCGCAATGGTCCCCAGACTGTTGCTGTCGGCCTTGATGGCTGTGTACATGGTGCCTGAGTAGGCTGTCTGTCCATTTTCTTTGAGCAAGTAGATGTCCACGCGCCGGTTTGACCCTATGCCAATGTATTCGATAACGCCTGAAGCGTGACCGTCATATTCCTTGACCGTGTCCCGTGCAATGGAATCTATGAAAAGCGGCGCATAGACCGTTGCCATATTGGCGCCCGATACTTTGACATATCCTGAATCAACATTGCTGGGCACCTCATAAATAAGAACTCTAATGTAGCCGAAGCGCGCCTTCGTGACCACGGTGCAATAGGTAGTGTCGGCCGCAAGCACATTGACCAGTGTACTGCCCGTATGCGTGAGTGAGTCATCTTCGCTGTAGATATTGGCAATGACCTCCACGTCCCTGCCCACAGGCACGTAGCGCACATATTTGCTGCCAATGGTCGACGTGCTGAGAGTAAAACTGGTATCGATAGTGGAGTCCTGGTGGTTGACGATGATCTGGAGCCGCGCATGATCCATGATCGCGGTTTTTGACAGGGCCGCGGGGTCGTCCGGCTTTATGACCGAGACCGCGAGCAGGCCCGAGTAGGCCAGGGAGGGCTGGCGCACGGTTCCCGGCCGGGTGGCGGGGTCACGGCCGCATGAGGCGAGCAGCCACGCGCAACATACGAAAACAACGCTGATTCTCTTCATGGCTCTTCCTTTCCAATAAACGAATGGGAAAAATTAATCTTTGGTACTGCTTTCTGTCAAATAAATAATTTATTTTTCTGCCATGCGCGCCATTCTGGCAATAGTCACCTCTCTCTACTGCACAGGTCTTGTGTCCGGGACCGTATCTGTGGATACGGTCATTGCCGAAACCACTGCCGCCGATAGCGCCATTGCCGGCGCAAACGCATTCGACACAACCGCGGCCGACTCGGCGTCCGCGGTCGCGATGGCCCGCAACAGCATGGCCCTTTCTTTTACCTTCATGATCCCCTCCATCCGGGAGTTCAGGGAGCTCAGGTCGCCTGCGCAGAACAAAAGTATGGCGTCATTTATCCAGGACGCTGAAACGAAATTCGACAACAACGATATCTGCTGGCCCTTGGGCATTCAATACCGCCGCGCGCTTTCAGCTGTTGTAACAGCCGGAGCCGGTGCCGCTGTGGCCTGGACCAGCAACGCAAATAGCTGGACGCCGCGCGATGATGATTCCCTGCATTCTGGCGCCTATGTCAACACCTATGCGCTACGGACCGTGCAGATGAACGTTGAGGCTCTTTTTACCGTGAACAGAGCACTGGTCACGGTCCAGAATTTCGACCGGCTCTATGTGGGGTTTGCCGGCCGGTACTATCCCTACGCGGGGCTGCGAACCGAGCGCACTGACCTTGGAAAAAAAATCGACTCCCGCGGACAGGGATGGGGCGGCGCTGTTTTTCTGGGCATTGAACGGCAAGTAGGCAAGGCCTCATCGTTTGCCGGAGAAGCAGGCTGGTCCATGGACGTGTTTGAGGGTTTTTCCGGGAACAACAGGCGCGTCACCAACGCGGATCTCTACGCGGGCGGAGACTCCCGCCCCTTTTCATGCACCGTAAAATCGCTCTGGTTCAGGTTTTTTCTGGCGCGCAGTTTCTAGAAGATTATTGGAACATAAGGACATTGGCGGTCTTGTCATATACCAGCTTTTTCACATTGGTCTCGTTTGACTTGATAAAATCGTACAACGCGTTCACATCGTCGAGGGAATAGTAGTTGAAGGATTCCCGCATCTCCTCGATGATGTCGTATACGTTCATTTTATACCGTACCATACGTTCGTCCCGCAGCTACAGGCCGTAAAGCCCGGCGTATTTCTTTTCAATATATGAAAAAAAGGCTTCCGGATTCAATGAATCTCCCGTAGCGTCGCGCAGTACCTGCGCCGCGGTCTTGAGCCTGCCAAAGCGATGCACATTACCGGTGAGCCACTCCCGTATTGCGGCAAGCCTCTTTTCCCGGATGACCGTGTCCAGCCCGCCGCAGGCCTTGTCGCAGGCCGCGGCAAGCTGTGCCGCGGCCATTGTACCGAGTGCATACGTGGGAAAATACCCGAATGACGCGCCTGACCAGTGCACGTCCTGGAGTATCCCGTTGCTGATCCGGTCGACCTTAAGCGATAGGTACTGCTCAAAGAGCCGGTTCCATTCAGCAGGTGCGTCTTTGAGCGCGAGCGACCCGTCGAAAAGCGCCCGTTCAATATCGTACCTGAGGATAACATGCATATTGTAAGTGACCTCGTCAGCCTCGGTGCGGATGTAGGAGACCTTTACTTCATTGGCCAGGGCATACAGGTCGGCAGGCCCCAATCCGTTCAGCTGCTTTTTAAAAAAACGCCGCATATCGGGCAGATACGCCTCGAAAAACGCACGGCTGCGACCCACGATATTCTCCCAGAAACGCGACTGCGACTCGTGGATACCCAGGGATATGGCGCTTCCCGCTGGCGTTTGGGCGAGCGCGGGCGCGATATTGAGGTCGTAGAGCGCATGGCCGTTTTCATGCATGGCCGAATAGAGGCTCTCGAAGGGGTTGTTTGTCTTATAGCGCACGGTGCGGCGCACATCGTTTTGGCCAAACGATGTGGAGAAGGGGTGCACCGCGGTATCGAGACGTGAACGGTCGCGCGGAACGCCCATCTCGTCCGAGATATATTCACAAAGGCCCTTTTGCGCGGCCTCGGAAAAGTCGTGGCTGTAAAACCCCTTCCTGAGCCGTCTTTTGACGCGCGTGATCTCCCGTATAAGCGGCGGCAGCCTCTCTCTCAACGGCGTAAAAAGCCTGTCCAACTCAGCCTCGGTACAGCCGGGTTCGTGATCGTCGAGGAAGCACGCATAGGGCCTGTTACCATGGCCCATGCACACGGCCTCCTCCTTTTTCAAGTCGATGAGCAGCTGCAGATGGTCCTTGAACAGGGAGAAATCGCCGGCAGCGCGCGCCTTTTTCCATGCCTCGTGAGCAAAGGTGGCGGCCTGCGAGAGCCGTTCGACAAGGGAAACGGGGACATTGATCGCCTTGTCAATATCACGCTTGGCCTCCCTGACATTGACACGTTCCTCGTCTGAAAGTGACGCGTCCTGCAAAAGACCATTCACCAGGCCGGCAAACGCCGGATCCGTGATCTTCGCGTGGATCTCCGTGGCAATGGTCGACCCCTGTTCAGCCCGGTCGCTGACCGCGTTTGGTGGCATGCAGGTCTCCTGGTCCCAGGAGAGCAGGGCCCCTACTTCGGCGAGGCGTGCGATGACGCGGTATGCGGCAAGGAACTCAGCATACTGGGGATTCATAGGCCATAGTCTTTGGGGTTGAGCCCCTTTGCCGCGCAATAGTCGCGCAGTTCGCCGCGGACCAGACGGATGCAGAGTGTGATGATAAAAATATCATCGACAAAACCGATGATTGGTATGAAATCGGGAATGAGGTCAAGTGGGTTGAGGACATAGAGAAGCGCCGCGGTCATGGCGCCCACGATCTGCCAGGGAAGCTCGTATTCGCCGTGGCTCCAGGACCGTATTGCCTCGTAGGCAAGCTCGCACTGCCGCACGTAGACGCGGAAGGGAGGATAGTGGTAGAGCTTGTCCCGCACTTTTTTGAATTTGCCCTCAAAAATGCGCAGCAGGCGGACCACGTCTTCTTTGTTCACGTTTTGCGTCATTTCCGCAAACCGCTGCCGCAGAGTTTTCTTCTGCTCCTCGTTGAGGGGAGCGCCATCTTTTTCCATGATCACCGCCTTTGGTATTCTTTGAAAAATAATATACTAAATACACATATGCCACATTGCTGTTGTACTGGCCGGGTGCAGAGTATATTTTTGAATATATGAAACTGGCTGCCCTGTTTCTCTGCGCTGCGGCAACGGTTCCGTGCCCCGCCGACGAAGCCCCTGATCAAAACGCGCCCGCAGCCGACACGCAGGAATTCCCTCTCTCCGACCTCTATCCCATTGCGCTGACCGCTCCCTATACAAAACACACATTCACACCGCTTTTTCCCGTTGATGACGCCGGGGCGGACGCGTTTAAAAAGGGCATGACCGCCCTTGCGAAACGCCATTTCAGCAAGGCAAAAAAGGAATTCCAGGAGGCGGGAGAAAAAAGCCCCCTGTTGGCGCCCTATGCCCAATGCAATGAATTCATCGCCTGCCTGGGAGACAACACCCCGGAAGAGGCGGCCGCGCTGCTCACGGCCCTTGAGTCGAAAGAGTCGCCCGCGCAGGTCCAGGTCAATGCCGCTGTTGCGCTGCTTAAAAGCGGCCTGTTGAAAAAGGGGGGCCAGGCAACGGCCTTTTGCGCGCGCATTGCCGGCCGCGCCCCGGCCAACGCCGAGGAGCTCCGCTATCTGCTGGGCAACGAGTATTTTGACGCAGAACAATTTGACAAGGCCCTTGCCGAATACATGTCCGTAATACAAAACAGTGCGAATTCACCCTTTGCCGACAGTGTCTACCAGCGCTACGCCCAAATCCGCAAGACCGGCACGTCTGTTTCAGCGGATCAGGAATATCAGACTGCAAAATACCTCGCTTTGCGCTTCGCGTGGGACAAGGTGTGGGATATTGCCTATCCGCTCTCGCGCAAGAAAAGCAGGCTTGCCAGGGAGTCTTTCATTCTCGCCCTGCAGGCGGCCTTTGGCCAGGGAAAATTCAAGAAAGCGCTCGATATGGCCATAACGGCGCGAAAAAATTATCCGAGTGAACCCCTCTTCGCCTATTACATGGGTCGCTGCTGCAAAAAACTTAAGATGAACCAGACCGCGAACAAATACTATTTGGATTATGTCCGCCGCTTTCCCCAGCACGCGCACTGCGACAATGTGCTGTGGGAAATCGCGCGTACCTATGAAGACGACAAAAATCTCGACCGCGCAATCCACTATTTCGGCTTGATCGATGCAAGATACAAGAACGGTTCGTACGGGGAAAAGGCCCGATGGCGCATGGGATATTGCCACTACAAAAAGGGCGATCGCGCTGCCGCAACCACTGTCTGGAAAGGCCACGCGAAACGGTATCCCCTGGGCTTTGAGACAGAGGACTGCTGCTATTGGACCGGGAAGGTATGCGAAGAACAAAAAAAAACAAACGAGGCGGTACAATGGTATCTCAGCGCAATCAGGTATAATTTTTTTTCATACTACGCTTACCGGGCACGGGAACGGCTCGATTCTCTCAGCCCCGACTCGCTCGCCGCACTCCTGCGCGCTAACGACAGCTCACGCGCAGCCGTGACCGTGGAGCGTTTCCTGTCCCCGGGAAGCGCGATTGTTCCGCAGTCCCAGACCGCGCTCCTTGGCCCGGAGACCGAAAAGGCTTACCGGGCCGGCACGGTACTGCTGCAGGCCGGCTGTTATAACCTTGCTTTTGAGGCGCTGCGTCCTTTTGAAAAGGAGTCGCGGAAAAACCCTTTCCTGCACTATCATCTGGTTCGCCTCTACGAGGCGAACGGATTTGTCAGCGAGGCCTACCGGACACTGCGGCCCCTGCTCTGGAAAATCCCTGAAGGTCTCTACGGTGTCATGCCGTTGGAAATCGCCCGCTGTTTTTTTCCGCGCTACTATGGCGAATTCATCACTGCCGAATGTAAAAAATACGGGCTCGATCCGCTGCTTGTGCATTCGCTCATTCTTCAGGAATCCATGTATCAATACCGCGTCGTCTCTCCGGCGGGCGCACTAGGACTCATGCAGATAATGCCCTATACGGGGACCGAAATCGCGGCCAAACTGAATACCCCTTTTACGCCCGACTCCCTGTTCAATCCCGCATGCAATATCGCCTTTGGCGCGTGGTACTTCAACGCCATGCTGAACCGGTTCGGTAACGATCCGGTCCTTGCCTTTTGCGCCTACAATGCGGGCCCGCAGGCGGCTGAACGGTGGCGCACTGTGAACAAAAACCGGCCGTTCGACGCTTTTGTCGAGGAGATCGGCTATACCGAAACACGTTATTACGCGAAAAAATGCATGAAAAACTATTGGGTATACCGGGATATCTGGAATGATTAACCGCGCGCAACTCCTGTTCCTGTTTTCCCTCTGCGCGCTCCTGCGGGCGCACGCGAAGGACGTGCCCACCACCTTGGTCTTTCCTCCCTATTTTCATTCCTACGGCATCCAGCGCGCCACCCAGACGAAACTCGCTCTGCTTCTGCCCTTCAAGACCCGGTTCCACGATCCGCGCGGCATTGCGGTGACAAAAATGATCACGCGCGACGATACCACGACCGAGGATGATGATGACGAGGTGACTGTGTACGGGGTAAACAGCGGCAAAAACCAGATTATCTACAACCATTCCATGTACACGCTGGGGCTCTGGGGCGCCCGGGGTAGTGGCGCGGACGAGATGAGGGACCCGACAGGCGTGGCCTGCGATGAAAAAGGCAATGTCTATATCTGCGATACGGGAAACAACCGAGTGGTGTGGCTGTTCAATCCCAAGCGCGAGGTTCTTTTTAAAAGCCACCTGGGGATTGGCCTTTTAAAGAAGCCCACGCATATTGCACTTGACGGCAATGGCAACCTCTATATCGCCGACACGGGAAATGATCGCATACTCATTATGACATACTCGGGGGTGGTGCTCCGCGAGTTCCATTCCCTGCCCGGCTGCGTGGTCCGGCAGCCTCTGGGCATTGCCGTAAACACCAGAAGTGAACGGTGGGTCTATTACCGTCACGACTTTCTTTTTTTTCTGAACGACAGCGGTAAAACGCTGGTACGCGTGGATCTCGAAAACAACGAGGCGCTCCAGGTCTCGCCCGATGCCCTTATTGGTAAAAAAACAACGCACGAATATATGGCAGCCGATTACTATGGCAATATCTATCTGACGGATAAAAAACGGGGATGCGTCGATAAATTCACCATGAATCTGGTCTATCTTACTTCGTTTGGCAAGAGCGGTACCGGTGACCGCGAGTTTGATGAACCGCGCGGCATCTGCATATGGAAACGATATGGCCAGACCTTTATGGCCGAACGCGCGGGCGCGCAATACTACTGGGTGGGCACGGATGTCCGCGCTGTTTCGCTTGCACCGGAAAAAACCAGGGGTAATCGTATGTCCTGGGTACTGGCTGGAGACCTGACTGAGCCAAGTTATGTCTCGCTATACCTGCTTGGCGCACAAGGCGACACACTGGAAACGCTCTTTTCAAAAAGAAGAAGCTTTCCCAAAACATTCACCCGGGTCTTTGCTTGCAACAAGCCCGTTGTTGGCGCAGACCGCTGGCTGGCTATTTTTGAACCAACGTATTCGTCATACACCTATTTTCAAAAACCAGTAACCCTGCCCTACGGAAAACAGAATACCTGGAGCCAAAAATGAACCTCTCCCTCATGTTCCTCTGCGTCTCTGGCGCATGTATAAGCGTCTGCGGTCTTGCATTGCCCCTGCGCGTCACTGAACACGCGGGCGTCGCGCGAACCAGCGCACCTGTGTCGAACAGCGTGCCCATGCCCAAGGGAGCATATCAGCCTGCTGACACCGTGCTTTTCGCCATACAGGATTCGGCGACCAATAAGTCTGTGCCCGCGGGTTTCACGGTTGTTGAAACCTGGGAGGACGGCTCCATCCGCTGGCTTGGCGTGGCGTTTGACGCCACGGTCGCCGCCTCGGGCGCAACAACCTATATCCTGAGCGACAAGGGATCGAACCCCGCTTCAGGGACGCTCACGGTCTCCGAAACAGCCGGTGTTGTGACCGTGACCACGGGTGTCGCCCGCTTTACCATGCACTCAACAGGTTTCAATATCTTTGATGAGGCCTGGGCGGACCTGAGCGGCAGCGGAAATTATGATAGTGCGCACAAGATCATTGAATCGGGCAATGCCAGCGCCCTGACAGTTGGGACAAACGTCACCACGGGCGCAACAGCCCAGCTTTCGGTAGTGTGGCATACACCAGGGCAGGTATGCATACGCGCCGCTGTTTCCGCGGGCGCACAGTATCCTATGGTGCTCTATGTAACCGCATATCGCAATAAACCCTATGTCCGGATAATACACAACTGGTACATGAACGACTTCGCGTCTTCATCCATGGTTCTTTCGGCCCTGTCCATGAATTTCAAGACCAGGCTTGCGGGAGCGCTTACCGCGACCGTGAGCCACCTTGATGCGGACGGCCGTTTTGAAACCGCTCTCTCCACAGGCGAGCAACTGACAGAACACTACAGTTCGTCCGATGTCTATGAGATCAAAAAGAACGCAACTCTCCTTGCCTCGGGAAAAGGCCAGAACGAAGTGACCGGCGGCACAAAAAAGATGGGCTGGCTCCATGTGTCTGACGGAACAAAAGGCCTGGGATGCGGTATGCGCTATTTCTGGGAAATGGCGCCCAAACACCTTCTGGCAAACAGCACAGGCGCCCTTTCCCTTGGGTTGTACAGCAGCCTGGGCCCCGCCACCGACTGGTATGGCGGGTTTGGCCGCACGCACATTGCTTTTGTCAATTTCAGCGACAGCATTGGCCTAACCGAGGAGGCCTATTATGCAATCGCCCAACCCCTCTACGCCATTCCGCCGGCAGTGTGGCTCTGCGGCAAAACACAGGTCTTTGGCAACACGCTGGTGCACGCTGACCCGGACCTGTTCGCGCACAACAGCACGGAACGGACCTCGTGGGTCCGCTTCTTCAATGTGTACAAAAACACCTGCCTGGTCTTTGGCCATGCAGGGTATGCCGCCGCATTACAGTATCCCTATGCAACAGGCGCAATGACGTGGAACAATGGGTACAACTTTCTCTGGTACGGAGATAATGTTGATCCGGTCAACTGCTGCTGCGCCAACCGCCAGCACACGGCAAACAATTATTACGACATGGCATACCTGGGCGCGCTCGCATATGCCATGCACGCTGACCAGACCACGGCGCTCTGGGGCATGGGCCGCGCCCTGCAAACAGCGGACCTCGACCACGACAATGTAAACGGCGATTGCAAAATTTGCCCGGGTGTGGAGCAGTTTTTCGGATACCAGGATTGCATTGCGGGAAATGACGGCAACGCCAACCATTGGAAAATCACCGGTCTCCTTGACTGGTGGGCCGTGTACAACGAACCCATGCTCAAGGAACTTGCCCTGCGTATCGTGCGCTTTCCCATGAACCGTTTCGCCAACAACGGCGAATACCGTTCACTCGGCCATGTGCTCATGGGTCTTGCCTCCGCTTACGAGGCCACGGGCGACGCGCAATACCGCGACCGCGCGCATCTTTACTATACGAACGGACCAAACACCGGCGACCATTGCGCCACAGTACTCACCTCCAATTATTTCCAGAACGCCATTGTAGGCGCGGGCATTGCGGACCACGTCTTTGCCGATTCGGGCGATGCGCATGCGCAAACCATGCTGCTCACCTGGGCGCGGAACGTGGCCGCGGACAATCAAACGGTGGCGGACGCTTTTCCGCAGTGGTTCCTTGGGGGGCTTTCCAAGGCCCTTGAACTTGCGCCTGAAGACACGCTCATCGCCCATGGCGCGCAGCGCTGTTGGGAGGCTTTTTTCGTGAGCGCAAACCTGTCCCCGTCCGCGCGCGCAAAGGAGCACGTGGAGCGGTTCCGTGAAGCGCCCGATTACCTGAAATATTTGCTGATAAACCCTGATTATCTGACCCAATATCCGGATTACCTGGCACAAAGCTTCCCGCCGGACCAGATCGAAAAAAACAGCGGCCGTACGGCAGCCCGGGCCTTTGTCTCTGTTTCGCCGAATCCTTTTACCCGGACAGTCGCCATTTCGTTCGCGTTTAATAAACATATTCGGGAAACAGAACCACCGTTTGTCCAAGTATATGACATCAATGGCAGACTGGTACAGACCTTGCAACCCGGCATGGGGCGGACAACCGTTATCTGGAGGCCTGGAGAAATAAGAAGCGGTGTATATGTAATAAAAGCGACTGCGGGAAGCCAGGTTGCCGCTGGCCGGGTGATCGTGATGAGGTAAAACAATCGTACAAAACCGCGTTTATACCGAGAACATTGCATAGTAATAGCTCATGGATTTGCTCACAATTACCGGCATTGCCGTAAGTCTTGCCATGGACGCCTTTTCCGTGTCCATTGCCGCGGGCATTTCCCTGGGAAACCCCACGCCCCGCCACTACTTCAGGCTGGCCTTTCATTTCGGGCTTTTCCAATTTTTCATGCCCATTCTGGGCTATTTCGGCGGTGTTTTTGTTGAACAGTATATCAAGGCCTATGACCACTGGCTGGCGCTTGTGCTGCTTGCGTTTGTTGGCATAAAAATGATCAAAGAATCGTTTGAGAAAAAAGAAGCGGGCTTTTCCCAGGACCCCTCGCGCGGTCTTACCCTCATCTTCCTTTCCGTGGCAACCAGCATCGATGCAATGGCTGTGGGCCTCAGCTTCGGCATGATGCGGGTCCCTATTGTGACCCCAAGTATCATAATCGGTATTGTATGCGCGTTCTTTTCAATCATAGGCCTCTCCATTGGCAAAAGGGTCGGTACGCTTTTTGGACACTGGGTCGAGAGGGCCGGGGGCCTTGTGCTTATTGCCATTGGCCTGAAAATATTGTTTGAACATACTATTTCATAGTGCACGTACTATGCATTCAAATCCGCTGTGAATAGGGCATTGAATGCATACCAAAATCAGTGGCATTTTCCGGGTAAAAATTCTATCTTTTATATAGGTCATTCGACCTGTTGGGGTTGCTGGTCTTCCCGTTTTCCAAGAGTCTAAATGTAATTTTCTACTAAAGGAGCACTCATGAAACGATGTAACGCCATATTGACCTGCGCGGTCATTATCCTTGTTGCCATTGGTGCGTACGCACGTTTGCGCAACCCATGGATTTTGGGTGATCGGGATCTAAACTTGTGGAGCTGCTCAAAGCTTACCACAACAAACGAAAATTGCGCGGAATTTCCCGCCTACAATCCGGCGGATCTCGACCCCTTCTTTAAAGCGCTGCACGATACTGTGTGTGTGGGGGAGATGCGTGATGCTGCGATGTTTGGAGAATGGGGTCTAAGTGATCAGTATGCTCGGAAAAATGAATACCATAGCCACGATGGTCAAAATTACAAAGAAGATCCCCTCAATATTGGTCTAAACTGGACACAAGTCTATGACCCAATAAAGTATTTTAACGTCTTCAATTATGGATATTGCATGTATTATGGAACATCATCATGCAATCTCTACCAAATGCTTGGGCTTGAGGCCCGGCAATGGAGCCTATCCAATGGAGCACACCGAGTAAGTGATGTGTATTATAACGGTGGTTGGCATTATTTCGATTGGAATGAAGGCGGTTGGGGGGCAAATACAAACGGTGTCACATATGGTTTGGATTGGGCTACTACACACGCCTCAACATGGGACCAAGTCCCTGTTCATTCTTATTATTTCTGGACTCTTGCCAACATGTCAAACATTAAAAATTATCTTGCGCACCCTTCATACCTATTTCTTGGAGCAGACCACGGGGGCGGTGCCGATATGAGCTTTTCGCTGCGTATTGGGGAAAAAATCGAACGTTTCTTTCAGCCAATAAACAATACATATATTCATCCTAATGCAAATCCTGCAACATATCAGAACATGCAAATATGGGGTAATGCGCGCATGACCTACCACCCCACACTTCAGGCAGGATATGCTGATTATCTTGACGGCATCTATGAACAGTCCAATGCAACGCTTGTGGCAGACGGCGTTGACCTGGCAAATGGTTCTGTAACATGGGCGGTTCGTATCCCATATCCCATCTATAATTCAATAATCACTGTAACTCAAAACGGCGGCTTGACCACGCAGCTCTCTTTCGACTTGGGGAAGACGTGGACAATTTATTCTGGAGCAACCCAGGCCCAGCAGCGGTATGATTATTTGGTCAAAATTTCAGGAACAGGAAAAATAACTGGTTTCAATATCGTCACAATCAGTTCGTTGAGCCCAGGCGCTCTTCCCAAAATCCACGCTGGTTCTAATACTGTCAGACTGAAACTATACGACAATGATGAAACTTTGACATTACTGCCTGATTGGCGTAATTCGACAGGTTTTAATCGATTTGTTATTGACGCTAATGGATTCACATATCAGGGAACAGACACTTGGCGTAATGGAGGCAAAACTAATGGTGGCGGAATCGGGGCCTACATGACTTTGGAGTTGACCGGCCCAACCACAGGTCAAATACGATCAATAAGCGGCAACTTCCTGGCTCAACGGACCAACAGCACTTCGTTTAGCGCGGTTGCATCCAATACGTTTGATATTAAGGTTGGAAACAGCCAAGGGGCGCTAGTGACAACCACGACCATTCCAGCCCATATTAACACAACGGTTGCTACCATGAACGCATGTGTTGCAAATGGAGAATATGGATTTGGCCATTGGGGTCATGCTTTAAATTTTGAACGTGATTCAATCACTAATCCCGGGCGCTTGGCATATATTCAGTGTTATAATCGCGGTCAAAATGCCAGTATCCGTGAAAATGAACTCTACATGCACTATTATGTTAACCATTTTCCTGCTGATTATTTCAATGATATTATAATTCAACACATAACAAACAGGACCTATGTGGCCCAAGACACATTTAACTTCTCCTTCTCAGCAGAACAACTTGCAGCTTCAAATGGGACACTGTCGTATAACATCAATCCTTCTAGTGTTGTCCCAAGAGATCCAAACCATTCTGTAACTATAGAAGTTCCCGGTGGCGTGTTACTTACGGATCTCCAGCAAAACCCTACTGTAGGCATCGATAAGGCCGCATCTGTGGCATCGGCTGACTTGATGCTTGAACAGAACAATCCCAATCCTTTCAACCCCACAACAACGATTTCTTTTGCCTTGAAAGGTGCTGAAAAGAGACACGTACAGATTGATGTGCGGACAATAAAGGGCGAGCTGGTTAAAACCCTGCAGTATGGTGCTCTGGTGGGCGGAAGCTATAGCGTTACCTGGGATGGCACAAACAGCAATGGTGCCCAGGTAGCAAGCGGCATCTATGTGTACACGCTTTCGACAGGGAAAGAAATCCTGAGCAGAAAGATGATTCTGACCAGGTAAAAATCCTCTCAGATCTGCAAGACTGGACAATTCTTGACTCCCTCGCCCACTTGGGTGGGGGAGTTTTTCTTTTCGAGTCTGACGCCTGTCATTTCGAGCCAAGCCCGTATGAGGGTTCTTGACAAAAGATCTCCGTCATACCCTACGTTTCTTGACCGTGACAACAGCAGTAAAAACAAATATTTTGCTCGCACCCTGTATATAATTATTTTAACCGGTCTTGTTTGTAAAGGAGACCTTGTTTATGTTTATTAAGCCTCATATAATAGTTGCATGGGTTCTCGTTTTTTCATCTGTCCTATTTTCTCAAGAATCCTTCTTTCAGTCTGATGCGCATACCAGGGCTTTATGGCGATTTAACGAAGGACAAGGCGATACTGCCTTCGATTCTTCCTTCTATGGAAATCATTTAAAAATTGGCCAACCGGTTTCTTGGGGTTCAGATCTTGGCGTTAATGGTTTGGTCTTCTCAGACACTTCAAATACTGCGGCTGTGGAAAACTCTTCCATTTTAAATTTATTTGACGAATGGGTTACACTAGAAGTACGATTTAAAATTAACAATAAACAGTCAGGATTTAGTTATAAACTCATCAATTATTCACCAGATTATGTATTATTTTTAAACGAAAGTAGCTTTTCTTCCAGCTTTAATTCTGGAAATGCCGAATCAAATCAATTAGATCTCGATACAAACACCTGGTTTGTTCTAGGAGCACAGCGCAATTCCCTCAGAAACATTGTAACACTCTTTTTTAATGACTCATTGGTCGGGGTGGGCTATTCTGGCCAAACAGACACCCACAGTGACAGCCTATTTATTGGAGGGCCAACGCTCTCTAATGTCTTCATTGATGAAATCAGAATATCTGATACGGCAAGATATGTTCTTACTAATCACATTCCTTTCTTTGTTGATACGTTACCCAACTACGAGCGATTCGTTGATGAAAGAATGGACTTTTATGACGAGATTTATTTTAGAGTACAAGACATTGACGGAGATACAATTTACTGCACCCCTATCCATAGTCCTTCTTTCGTTGCTGTTAGTGGTTATTACAGTCTTTTTAATCACTTTAGTATTCGCGGTGTCCCCTATGACACCGGCACATTCCCAGTCTGCATCCAGGCTTCTGACAACAACGGCGGATACGATACCCTCTGTTTCAACATTATCGTTACTGGCACACCAACCAACCAGACCCCTGTGTTTTCTACAACAGCCAGCGCAGACACAATAATCGCATCAGGCACATCCTTTTCTATCCCCGTCTTAGCCATAGACCCTGATGCAGACACAGTCAGATACGCCCTGCTCATTGCACCAGATTCCATGACCATTGATTCTGTTACTGGCGTGATCCAGTGGACTGCCGGAGACACCAGCGACAACGAAGTCTCGATCCAGGCGTCTGACCGAAAAAACCGTTTTGATACCCTCTCGTTTACCCTGCACGTTCTGCGATCCAACAATGCGCCAACAATAAATTCCCTGCCAACAACCAATGTTCTTGCCTACTATCCATGGAACTACATTGTCCGCGCAACAGACTCGGACAGCGACCCCATTACCTGTTCTCTGGCGATCTCTCCTGCTGGCATGACCCTGTCCAAAGACACACTCAGATGGACACAGAACAGCAGGGAAGAGAGCGACAACCCCATCAGCATCATTGTTTCTGACGACCGGGGCCTTGCAGACACCCAGTCATTCAGCCTGCATGTCATTGCCTCATCTGATTCCATTGAATTCCAGACCTGGCGCCCCTTTGACGATACATCGATTTATGAGACTGATACTGCCGTATTCTGGGCATTACCGCGCAGCTTCCACCATTCAGAGGCAGTCTTTTCCTATGCATGGTCCATGAACGGGGTTCCGGTATGCACGACCTTCTATTGCACCCTGTTTACGACCTATACCTCTGTTGGCAGGTGTACTGTTTCAGTGGCAGTCACAGACGGAGAATTTACCATAGAACAAATCTGGCATGTTCAGATAAAAAACCGCGGCATGCCTCCTGCCATTGTGCGGCCAGTTGAGACTGATTCTTTGTTTGGGGATTCAACACTTGCTTGGACCATGGGAGATCCGGACATTATCAAAACCGGGGCAAAATACACCATAGAGCTCTATCGTGACAGTGTGTTTCAGGAAATGGTAAAGGCTGTTGATTCTCTTCCTGATTCAGTTGTAATACTTCGTGATCTGCTGGATATCTGGGACTATCCTGAGAGCACATACATTTATTGGCGTGTTTCCGCGTATGATACCACAGGATATACGACCGGCTTCAGCGTTGGGTTAAACAGGTTCTTCTTTATTGCGCTGGACGACATTGCTGTTGAGAAGAACGTAACATTGCTGCCCAAGGTTTTTGAGTTATACCAGAATTCACCCAATCCTTTTAATCCAACCACATCCATCAGGATTGCTATGCCAAAAAAATGCAATGCACAGCTTGTTATCAGGGACATTAGAGGCAGAAAGGTCAGGAGTTTTGTGAGGAACAATCTTGCACCTGGGTATTACATCATATTGTGGGATGGCCTGGACGAGACTGGCGCGCAATGCCCGAATGGTTTGTATGTGTACACGCTTCAGGCAGGAACGTGGGAAAAGAGTAGAAAAGCGCTGTTTCTAAAATAGGCACAAAAAGGTGCCAGGACCTTTTTCCATTTCATACCGTTATTTCCATATTTAACATAGTTAATAATAAATTTAACTCGTTTAATCGTTATTATTAAACCTAATTTACTGTAACTCATCTATTTAATTGACTTGTTAACAGGAATTAGTTATATTTGTAGTCTCATTTTTTCATAAAATACTTAAAAAAGAGGACGTAATGTCAAATTTATCAAGTTTGTTAAAATCATTGACATCGAAATCCACCAAATTCAACACCCCGATGCCGGTCTATATCCTTTCCGGAAAACTGGAAAAAGCTGCCATTGCATCCCAACTCCTCGCCATGCAACAACAGGGCATCCAAAAAATAATCTTGAAAATCGACAATAGCGCTGTTCCCACCTATCCTTCAGCCGACTTTTTCGCCTGCTTGTGGCAGGTCTTCCGTGAAGCGCGCAAACTTTCCATGCAGATCTTCTTTTCCGACGACCTCATCAACGCAGACCCGGGCGCCTCCGCCGCCCTTACGCTCGCATCACCCGCCCTCAGGATGAAATATCTCTCCCTTGCCAGGGTATTGAAGGTCAAGGGACCCCATAAGTTTTCTCACGACTTTGAGGAAAGCGGGATCCAATATGTCTTTGCCCTGAAATCCAAAGACCGCGTACTCGAATTCTCCTCGGCAAAAAACCTGACCCCTATGCTCAAGAATAACCAGTTGAAATGCGAGCTTCCCACAGGCGACTGGCGCCTCTTCATTTTCCGCGAATGCGCCAACATTAAACCCGTCGGCGGCTATGCGCTCAATGTGCTCGACAAAAACGCCGCGCGCGCCTACATCAACGCCGCCTTTGATAATTTCAAGAAAACAATGCCTAAGGACGCGGCGCCCGCGCTTGCCGGTTTTGTGGTCGAGTTGCCCTCTGTCGCGCCCGACACTTCAATCCGCGGCATCCCTTGGACACTTGAGATACAGAAAAAGCTCAATGCCGCGTGCGGGGCCGACACCATGACCTCGGTCCTCAGTCTTTTTGTCGACGGCTACTCTGCGAAAAACGGTCTTATCCGGCGCACTTTCTATTCGTCATTGCTCGACCTTCTCAATGCTAATTTCATTAAACCTCTGGCCGAGTTCGGAAAAAAAAGCCGCTGCGGCATGCACATCTATCTCAACGGCGGCGATCACTATTCAACCGAGCACATGCTCCAGTTCGACTGGTCCTCATGCGCCGCGCTACCCGCGGTCGAAGGCATTACCGCGGCAGCGCCCTTCTCGGGCGACAATTGCATTTCCGCGCGTCTCTTTGCCGACCTGAAATCGCTCAATGCGCGCCAATCGCGCGGCACGGTCGTGCTGGGCCGCAACCGGATCGGCGTGGGCCTTTCACCCAAGGACATCAAGTTCGAATCTGATGAGCTTTCGATACACGGTATCCACTCTGCGCACATCGACGGATCGTACTCCACGCTCGGTTACCACAGCGGCATGCGCACTCCGGCAAATACCTTTGTCCATTCAAGCTTCTACGGATCGTACCAGAACTTTCTCTCCTACCTCATGCGCAAGCAGTTCTGCCTCGAGAAAACGCCCCATGCCGAGTCTGTGGCGGTGCTCTTTCCCGGACAAACCTTCTATACTTACTACAACCCCTCGCACCTTGCCGGATACAAGCTCAGACTCCAAAATTTCACTGCTGTCATCAACCAGCTGGTGGCCGACAGCATCCCCTTTAATTTTCTGACCGAGGCAATGGCCGCCAACCTCACGGTCACGCCCAAGGGTGAAGCGATCTTCAAACACAATGGCAAAAACAGGGGCATCTTTAAAATACTCATTGTTCCCGAGACCCTCATTGTCTCCAAGAGACTGGCGGCGCTCTTTGAGCTCTTTGCCAAGCGCGGAGGTAAAATCGTCTTTTTTGGCATAACGCCGCACGAAACCTTTGAAAAAGGCAAGGACCCGTTGCTTGCCCGCCGCATGGAAGCGCTCCAGTCCGCTCCAGGCTCGCCAGTCACCACAATAAACAAAACCGACGAGCTCGAGTCGCTCCGTACCGTGTGCGGCGCGGCGCTCAAGCGCGTGGTCGATGTCGCTGTCGAAGGCCTGGTGGAAAAACGGATCCTCGCGCGCGTCTTTTCCGAAGGCTCATTCGACTACGTCTTTATGCTGAACAAATCGCGCACCGAATCCATCCGCGCCGAGATCAAGGTGAACCGCGACGGCTTCCTCTATTACCTCGACATGAATTCGGGCGCTATCTCACCCGTGTCAGCGGAAAACCAGCACCAGACCGTCCAGTCGTTCATCTACACCTTTTCACCCGGCGAAGCGGCCTGGTTCGTACGGACCGGGGCAAAAATCAAGGCGCCGCTCAAGCTGGAGTATGCTCTCGACAATCCTTCCCGCGTCTATCGCATCATCTTCAAGGACGAATGGGAGCTCGAGCCGCTTGACCTCAATGCGCTTCCCCTGTCCAGCTGGACCATGAAAATCAACAGCAACCGCGACATCAACGCAGGCCTCAATATGGCCTACGAAAGCTACATCTCCGTGGAACACGTTCCCTCAACCTGCTATATCGCGCTTCACCGGCTCATCAACCAGTACACCAACGGCCCCGACTCGGGCGTCTATCCAGTTGAAGTGTCGTTTAACGGCGTGCGGCTCAAGCCCATGCAATTCTTCGGCAGGGGCGAGAACGAGTTCCAGGAAACGGAAATAGTCAAGAAACTGGCGCTGGGTGGCGCATCCCTGTTCGCGGCTGACGTGTCCCAGCACATCAAGCACGGCATCAACCGTGTCACGGTAAAGACATTCGGTTCAACCTATCACCCGCTGCTCATCAAATATCCCGTCTACCTCGCGGGCAATTTTGCCCTCAACCGCGGCAACCAGGGTTGGTTTGTGGCAAAAAAAGCCGAACTCTTCAAGTACGGGTCGTGGACAAGCCAGGGATATCCCTTCTATTGCGGCAGGGCGATCTACCGCCAGGTATTTGAGAAACCGGGAACGTGCAAGCGGGCCATCCTGCGCCTCAGCAACTTTGACGCGCATGTGGTTGTCCGATTAAACGGCAAGGAAGCGCCCATACTTTCGTGGCAGCCTGCCACGGCCGACATCACCAGCTTTATGAACGACGATAAAAACAAGCTCGAGATCGAAATCACCAACCTTCACAACAACCTGCTGAAGATGGTGAACACGCCCGCGGGCCTGTTAGGTGAAGTGTTTCTCGATGTTTACTGAGAAAGGCAGCGGCCCATGGCGGCAATTGCCTTTGAGTCGCTGGACGATGAGGCGAAAAACAGGCGTTTTTTGACATAACTCACGCAAAAAAAACAGCCGGTGCTGTCCTGTGTCAGGACCACCGGTTTTTTATTTCCCCCTGGCAGTGAATAAGCAAGTCCCGTTTCCTCGCAAAGGTTGATAAAAGCCCTGAGCAGCACTGGCGGCTCCTCGGCCCGCGCATAGGCAAAACAGATTGCCTGAACGGCCGTTTCGTTTGCAGTGCCGCAGACCATGCCAATACAGCCTTGGGTGGCAAAGAGGTCGTGGAACCGCACGCAGCAGCAGGTGCTGACAACGGTGAATTCGGGAGGCAGGAGAGCGCCGACATCGGCCGAACGTGAGCAGGAGAGCGCGCAAAAAAGAAAAAAACAACCCGCCGCAAGGGCGGGCTGTTTGAATATGCGAAACATGGTCATGGCATATGCCGGATAACAGCTAGTACCTGGTGGGCCGCTTCCGGGGTTTAATGATGCCCAGTTCGATGAGACGCTCTTTGATGAGTTTGCGCTTCGCCTGGTTCTGCTTGCGCTTTTTACGTTCGCTGGGTTTCTCGTAGTACTGGTTTTTCTTGATCTCCGAAACAATGCCGGCCTTCTCGCACGACTTGGTAAACTTGCGCATGGCCTTTTCGAAGGTCTCGTTGGGTTTGATGATGACGCCAGTTGTCATGGTGTGAAAAATCACCTCCTTCTATTTCACAAAGAATGAGTAAAATACGTTTGTGGGGTTGGGATAATCAAGGCTGGAAACAGTCTCTTCCTGCAGTCTACTGGCAGCCGCATTCTTGAAATCATACACATTATTTATATATTTTATGTGTATAACACTAGGAGAACACAATGAAACGGACCAACATCGTCATTGACGAAAACCTGGTGAAACGCGGGCTTCGGGCGACCGGTCTGAAGACACGGCGGGCACTCGTGGATTTCGCGCTCCAGGAAGTGGTAAAACGAGAAAGGGTAAAAGACCTCATCGCATTGCGAGGCGCCATCCATTGGGACGGAGACCTGTCGCGTATGCGTAGGTCGCGGATCGCCCAATGACCCTTGTCGACTCAACAGTTTGGATAGACTGGTTTAAAAACAGACCGACCAAACAGACGGCCCTGTTTGAGAAGCTGATACGCGAAGAGGCGGATATCTGCATCTGCGGCATCGTATATGCCGAGGTGCTTCAGGGAATCAGGGATGACAGGGAATACGCGCGAACACGGGCGCTGCTGAACGGGCTCATCTTTTTTCCCCTGCACAAGGAAACATTCGAAAAAGGCGCCGTGATCTACCGCACGCTAAGAAAAAAGGGGCTGACAATCAGGAATGCTGTTGATTGCGTCATCGCGGCTGTTTGCCTGGAGCACGATGTCCGCCTGCTTCACAACGACAGGGATTTCATCCATTGCGCAGCGCATTTTCCCCTGAAATTCGCCCTTTGAAACCGTTATTTTATCAGCGCATCTCCTTGTTCTTCTAGTATACCCCCACCCCAGAAAAAGAAACGCTAAAAACAAAAAAGCGGCGGCAGACACAGGTTCATTGCTTCTTTCCCGGTGGCAGGGAATCGGGACGGATGGAGAGAGAGTCGATTTCTGACCTGACCTCACGAATCTGCCGGTCTATGGCACGTTCTTCATCTGATCTGATGTAATTGGTCCGCTCGCGCAAGGAATCGGCCAGGGGCGTATAGAGATAGGAGACCGCAGTGACCTCGTTCTCCGCGTGGTGGTTGATCATGACAAGGTAATCGGCCCTCCGTTTCCAAGAGGCGCTGCCCCTGCCCGCAAACTGGCCATACCGCGCAGTCATCCGCTTGTATATCTGCACGCTGATTTCCGCGCCCGGATACGACTGCTCGATCACCATGGCCAGCTGGTTCTTCAGGAAATAAAACTTCGCCTTTTCAACATACCCTTTGCGGAAAAAAAGCGTATAGACGTCGATATCGCCCGATGATTCGGCGCTGTTGAAATTGAGCGAGCATTTGTAGGCCTCTGAGGGAGGATAGGCGGCTTGCAGCTGTTTCACTGTTGACCCAAAGGCAAGCCCGTTGTAGTTGTCGGGGATGTCGGCGGAGAAAAGGGGGAGAGACAAGAATAGCAAAATGAAAGGGGCGAGGATCGAGAAACGAGGCACGAGGAACGAGACGTGAGGCGGGTGACAGACGGTAGTAAGCATACGCCAGGAAAATATCAGAGCAGTCTCGATCCTCGATCCTTGATCCTCGTTTCTTCTCCGCATTACGCATTTCCCTTCTTGCTCATTGACAAATGTTCCCTGACAATGTTGGCCCTGAAAAAGTCGCGCTCGCCCGCCTCCATCTCGTGTTTGAGAAACTTCTGCAGATGCGCTGGCTGCACGAGGATCATGAGCTGATTGAGCGACGTAAAAGAGATATTGGTGATAATGCCCAGCATGATGCCCATGCGCAGCGCGGAGCTGAGACTCATGAATTCGTTGCTGGTAAGCAGCCGCGCGTTGTTGAGGATGCCATAGGCGCGCCAGATTTTGTCCTCAATGTGCGCCTTGGCGTCCTTGAGCAGGGTTTCGCACGCGCGTTTTTCGAACCGGATGAGCTGGGCAATGGCGCTGTTGATGGTCTGAATGATCTCCTCCTCGGTCTTGCCAAGTGTGGTGTGGTTTGAAATCTGGAAGAGGTTGCCCAGGACCTCGGTGCCCTCACCATAAAATCCCCGTACCGAAAGCCCGATCTGGGTGATGCCCTTGAGTGTTTCGTCAATGTCCTTGGTGATTACCAGGGCGGGCAGATGGATGAGCGCTGAGACGCGGATGCCCGTGCCCACGTTGGTGGGACAGGCCGTGAGAAAGCCGTATTTCTCGGAAAAGGCGTACGCCAGCCTGCCCGAAAGGTCTGTGTCGAGTTTGTTGAGTATTTCCCATGCGCGGCCCGTGTCGAACCCGGAAACCATGGCTTGGAGCCTGAGGTGGTCCTCCTCATTGATCATGACCGACAGGTGCTCGTCCGTACTAGCTATGACCCCGCGTTTCCACGCGGCCCTTTCGAAATCGGGGCTGATAAGGTGGCGTTCGACCAGGATGCGGCGGTCGAGGGGCGAGAGTTCGTCCATGTCAGCGGAAAAGGCCGGCGCGCACTGCTGGCTCTTGAGCGCCTCGTCGCGCACCATGGCATAGACCGCCTCGCCCGACTTTTTGGAGGCGCGGTGGACAAAAGGGAATTCGTGCACGTTACGGGCAAGGCGGATGCGGCTGGAAAGGACCACTCCGGACTCGGGTCCCGAGCCATCGAGCCATGCCGCGTGATGGGCGATAAGGCTTTCAAAGTCAACCATGCGTCTGCTCCATCTGTTTGATCTGGTCGCGCAGACGCGCGGCCTTCTCGAAGTCCTCGAGTTCTATGGCAAGCCGCATCTCGTTGCGGAGTCCGTCCACCTGGCGGCCTTGGCTGACCGCGGGCGAAATATTGAGGGGCATTTTCCCAATATGGGTGGTTGACCCGTGTATTTTTCGCAGCAGGTCTTCGAACCGCGGCCCAAAGGTGGTGTAGCAGTCGCCGCACCCTAATTTGCCGGTCTGCTTGAAGTCAACATACGTCTGACCGCAGCGCGCGCAGGAAAGAGCGTTGGTCTCCTCCTCATACTCGTTGGCGATTTTTGAAACCAAACTCTGCACGCCGAAGGAGTGAGGCGTGGCGCCGGTGACCTCAGTGAATCCCCGTTTTTCAGCGCAGGCCTTGCAGAGATTGAGCACGGTCTTGTTGTTGTTGATGATCTGGGTAAAATGGACGATCGCGGTGTTGCTCTTGCAGTCTTCGCACATCATGGCGTGTCTCCTATTGTTCCGTTTTTCAGATATAGTATCCGGTCGCACCGCTCGGCCAGCGACCTGCTGTGCGTCGCAATGAGGAAAGTCTGGTCCCGTTCGCTGCGCAGGTCGAAGAGCATGTCGATGAGCAGCGCGCTGTTTCTTTCGTCTAGATTGCCCGCGGGCTCGTCGGCAAGCACCGCCAGCGGGTCGTTGATAATGGCCCGCACAGCGGCAACGCGCTGCTGTTCCCCGCCCGAGAGTTCGGCCGGGCAGTGGTGCAGGCGGTCGGCCAGCCCCACCTGCTTGAGCAGGCCGCTGCCCTTCCGCAAGAGCCCGTCGCGGTCCTTCCCGGCAATAAGGCCGGGAATAATCACATTTTCAAGCGCGGTGAAATCGGCCAGCAGGTAGTGGAACTGGAAGAGAAAACCGATGTGCCTGCTCCGGAATGACGCCAATTCGTTCACCGCAAGGCCGGTGATCTCGGTATTGATAAAATGTACCAATCCACTATCTGGTTTGTCAAGCGATCCGAGCAGATTGAGCAGGGTCGTCTTGCCCGATCCCGATTCTCCCACCAGCGCCACCATCTCGCCTTGCCGCAGGGAAAGCGACGCTCCTTTGAGCACCTCGAGACGCGAGGCGCCTTCGCGGTACGACTTGCGGAGTTCTTCCGCGCGCAGAACAGGGCCGTTTTCCATGGGCGTACTCATTTGTAGATCAGTGCGTCAACCGGCCGCAGACGAGACGCCTTGTATGCCGGGTAAAAGGAAAAGGCAACGCAGAGAAGGTTTGCCGCAATCACGACCGCGGCAGCGTCGATCCACTGGACAATCATGGGCAGGGAATCGATGAAGTAAACATCGCCGGGAAGTTTGATGAGATTGAATTTCATCTGGATAAAACAGATGCAAAGGCCCGCGGCGGTTCCTGTAATGGTTCCTACAAAGCCCACAAAGAGGCCGTTTAAAAGAAAGATACGGCGAATACTCCCGGGTGTTGCGCCCATGGAGAGCAGAATGCCTATTTCACCGGTCTTTTCCATAATGACCATAAGCAGGGAGCTGATGATATTGAAAATGGCCACCATGATGATCATGCTGATGACAATGAAGGCGATGAATTTCTCCGTGTTCATCCATTTGATGAGCGTGCGGTACTGTTTCATCCAGTCGATGCAGTAATAGGGATATCCCAGCCGGTCCTGCACCTGGGCGGCAATACGGTCCGCTGTTCCCGCGTCAGCCACTTTGAGCTGAAGCGAGGAGACGCCCTGTACGCCGAACAGGTCCTGGGCAACGGCAAGCGACGCAAAGGAAAAATTGGCGTCGTACTCATACATGCCCGATTCATAAATAGCGCAGACCGTGAGCCGTTTCATTTTCGGCATAATGCCTGCCAGCGCATCCTCTTCGCCGCGCAGGGACATGACAATGACTTCGTCACCGGGCCCCACGCGCAGCTTGTCGGCCACATACGATCCCAGCACAATACCCGGGTTTGACCGCCCCTTTATTGATTGGGCGCTATCAAATGCGAGGTTCCCAAACTTGATGTTTTTCTCGAAATCAGTTACCGTTGCCTCGCGGACCGGGTCAATGCCGTGCAGGATGATGCCATCGGTCACTTCCTTCGACGAAATGCCTATTTTGTCCTCAATGAGCGGCGCAACTGCAATAACTTCCTTATCGAGCAGTACCGCAGCCGCGAGTGAATCGGGGTTGAGAATGGGGTCGTGGTGATACATCATGACCTTGATATGGGCAAAGGACCCCACGATGCGTTCCTTTACCTCACGCTCAAACCCATTCATAATGGAAAGCGTGACAATAAGCACCGTGGTGCCTAAAAAGACGCCCACAATTGAAATGGCCAGGATGGTGGAAATGAAGCTCTGCTTCTTTTTTCCCCAGAGATACCTGCGGGCGATGAAATATTCGAACGCCATTGCCCTATTCCGGTTTCATGAGGGGAAAAAGGATGATGTCGCGGATGTTTTGGGTATTGGTTAGCAGCATGACCATGCGGTCCACGCCAATGCCCACGCCGCCCGTGGGCGGCATGCCGAACTCGAGGGAGCGTACAAAGTCATCGTCCATGGGGTGCGTTTCCTCTTCGCCGCCCCTGCCCCGTTCCACCTGTTCTTGCAGCAGCTGCTTTTGGAGCACGGGATCGTTCAACTCGCTGTAGGCATTGCCAACTTCCCAGCAGTTGATGTACGGCTCGAACCGTTCGACCAGTGTGGGATCGTTGCGGCACGGCTTGCACAGGGGCGTTGTCTCGCGCGGGTGGTCAATGATAAACACAGGCTGCACCAGCTTGTCTTCGCACAGGGCCTCGAAAAGCGCTGCCACGGCCAGCCCGCGCACATAGGCGCCTTTTGGTTCGATGGCGTGTTTTTTCAGGAGTGCCTTGATCTCGTCGTCGCAGAGCGCCGTAATGTCGATATTCGCGTATTTTTGCAAGGCCTCGTACATGGTGAGCCGCTCCCACGGAGGGGTAAGGTCGATTTCTTTGCCGCCAAAGGAGATTTTCATTGTCCCGTTTATTGCCTGGCACGCCGATGAATAGATGTTCTCAAAATGTTCCATCATGCCGTTATAATCGGCGTACGCTTCGTAGAATTCGACCTGCGTAAACTCGGGATTGTGTGTGCTGTCTATGCCTTCGTTGCGGAAATCCTTCACGAACTCGAAAACCCTTTCCATGCCGCCCACCACCAGCCGTTTCAGGTACAATTCATTGGAAATGCGCAGGTACAGGTCGAGGTTGAGCGCGTTGTGATGGGTGATGAAGGGCCGGGCAGAAGCGCCGCCGTAAACAGACTGGAGCGTGGGAGTCTCTACCTCCATATAGCCATGGTCGATAAGGTAGCCCCTCACGGTCTGGATAATCTTCGTCCGTTTCTTGAACAGCTCCATGGTGGGGTCGTTGAGCGCCAGGTCCACCGCACGCATGCGCGAGCGAAGTTCGAGGTCCTTGAATTCGTCATACACCACCTTCTGGCCGTTCTCACCCATCTTTTCCTTGGGAATGGGCAGGGGCCGAATGGCCTTTGACAAAAGCTCGAACTGCTGCACCAAGACCGAGGGTTCGCCCGTGTGCGTGGAAAAGGCCTTGCCAGTGACGCCGATAAAGTCGCCGTAGTCGAGGAGCTTGAAGACCTCGTAGGCCTTTTCACCAATGCCATCTTGGCGGCAGTAGATCTGTATTTTTCCGCCCGTGTCCTTGATGTTGGCAAAGGCGGTCTTTCCCTGACGTCTGAAAGCGACGAGCCTGCCGCAGATGCTGATGGTCTCCTCTTTTTCAGACAAAGGCTGAAAATTCGCATGTAGCTGGTCGATGGTATGCGTGCGCTTGAATGAATAAGGATATGGGTTTATCCCCAATTCACGAATTTTTTTAAGTTTGTCGATGCGCACCTGCATCTGGTTCTCTAATTCGCTCACGCACGTCTCCTTAGATGATGTATGGACCGGATAATATGAGAAAATACTTTAATGGCCAGCAACGAGTCAAAACGATATCAGAACTTCACTTTGGGTGCTTCCTTGCTGCCTTCGGCTGCCTCGAAATAGGGCGCCTTCTCGTATCCGGCGGCAAAAAAGCTGTACGGTATCTTCTGGATAATGGTGTTGAACTGGCGCGCAGCATCGTTGTAGCGCCTGCGTTCCACGCTGATCCGGTTTTCGGTACCTGCCAGTTCGTCCTGCAGCGCAAGGAAATTGGTGTTTGCCTTGAGGTCAGGATACTTCTCGACAACCACCATGAGCCTGCCCAGGGCTGACGTCAGGTTGTTGTTCGCCGCGATTTTGTCGGACTGTGTTGTGGCACCGCCCACGCTGGCGCGAGCCTGCGTTACCTCGACAAGCACTTTTTCCTCGTGCCCGGCGTATCCTTTTACTGTTTCGACAAGGTTCGGTATCAGGTCAAAACGGCGCTGCAACTGGTTTTCGACGTTTGACCAGGCGGTTTTCGTGCCCTCGTTCAGTTCCACAAGCTTGTTGCGGATACCCACATACCAGCTGACCAGGGCGATTCCGAGCACCACGAGAACGCCAAGCACGATAAGCAGAGTGATTTTTGTTGAGCCTCTATTGTTCATATGACCTCCTGTGAAAGTTCTTCCTTGTCTATAATGCGCGCCAGCTGGCGCACGCCTTCAAAATACGCAGGAAAAAGTGACACGACCATTCCCGGATCCTTGTCGTTCACTGCGGTAGATATTGACGAAAAGGGCTGGTCACCAAGTCCAAACTCCTGCTCAACAGCGCTGAACAGAAGGGTACGGTCGCCAGGAACCTCTTTTTTGCGAAGAGCGAGCAGGGCCCTGAACACCGGGGAAAAATCCTTCAACGACACGGCAACCAACTGGGCAGCCTCTTTCTTTGACTGCCGCGCCTGGAGCCAATGCTGGTACAGATGGAGCTGCTTGCCCTTTATCTCGCGCTCGGCCTGGAGTCTCAGATGCCGCAAAGCAATGGGCATGGCAGAAAAGATGTCCTTTCCTGTAATTGACTTGTGACACGCCTTTATATTCCAGAATTCAATGGGAAAAACATCGAGCGACTGCGCGATGAATTCCTCTCCCATGAAAAGCGGCCTGGCAAAGCGTTTTGCCATCCATTTTTTCTGGATTGCCGCTGATTTCTCCAATAGCGGCACTGAAAGCGCCTTGAGCACAATGAGCAGATTGATGTCAGACTGCCGGGCATTGAAGTCACCGCCAGCAGCGCTGCCGTACAATGCCACGGAGACTAGGTCGTCTCCATAGCACTCCTGAAAATCGCGTCCCGCTGCCGCAGCCAATTCACCAGGATTTTGTATGTTCACGTGTATGCCTCCTCTTTTCCTAAAATCCGCGGCTTGCACCGCCGCCGCCGCTCATGCCTCCGCCAAAACCTCCACCAAAACCGCCACCGCCAAAGCCTCCGCCAAAACCGCCCGATGATCTCCGTCCGCCGCCCAGAAGATTCGATAATACAATCCAGAAAAGCAGGGCCCTGCCAAACCGCGTTGAAAGCAACAAAGCCAGGATGCCGATAAGCACTATCATTGTCAACGGCGACATGGGCTGCTGATCGCCCGACGACCTGCGCGTTTGCCGGTAGGAGGCGGGCAGTGTCAGGGAAATGTTTTTTTCCTGCGCAACAAGGTCGGCAATGGCAGCGCACACTGAACCAAAGCCGGAGCTATAATCGTTCTTCGCAAAAAAGGGAATACCATACTGGTCGAGAAGGCGGCCGGCCTTTGCATCGTTGAGATATCCTTCTGACCCATACCCCACTTCAATGCGCACGCGGCGCTTTGGATTGAGCGTAAGCAGAACAAGCACACCCTCGTCCTTGCCTTTTTTTCCAATGCCCCACGCTTCGTACAGACGGGTGGTGTATTCGTCAATGGTCTCTTCGCCAATGGATGGGACTGTTGCCACAACAAGCGCAAATCCTGCCTGCTCCCACAAAGCGTGAGCCAAAACCGTTATTGACTGTTCCGTGGCCGGGTCTATAAGCGAGGCATAGTCTGCCACAGGGCCAGCAGGCTTTTCCGGAAGTGTTGCGGCAAAGGAGACGGTGCAGGCACAAACAACCAAACAGAGGAATCTCGCACACAAACGCATTGGTATAAAGATCGTTTGCTGGAGAGGTCTTTTTCAAGCAGCATATGTCTTCCTCTTGCGAAGTCCTACTGGCGACCATGTATTTTATCCCTATGCGTAAGATACAGGTACACTTAAAAGACCATTCGTACGACATCCTTGTCGCATCGGGTCTTTCGCGGAAACTGCCTGAACTGATACGGCCCTTCAGGCGTCAGGGAAAAACGCTTGTGCTGTCCGACACCACAGTGCATCGTCTGCACGCGCCGGTATTTGCAAAACTAAAAAACGCAGATACTCATTTCTTTTTTATAAAACCCGGTGAAACCAGCAAAACATTAAAGACCATTGAGCAGATCCTCTCGTTCATGCTCAAAAACAGGTTTGACCGATCGTCGCTTCTGGTTGCCGTGGGCGGTGGCGTGGTGGGAGACATGGGCGGCTTCGCAGCCTCTCTTTTTATGCGGGGCATTCCCTATATACAGGTACCCACAAATTTGTTGTCACAGGTCGATTCAAGCGTTGGAGGAAAAACAGGTGTAAACCATGCACTGGGAAAAAACCTGATCGGTTCGTTTTACCAGCCCAAGGCCGTGTTTATTGATCCTGAATTCCTGAAGACCCTGAGCAACAAAGAATTCCAGAACGGCTTTGCGGAAGTAATCAAACACGGGATTATACGGGACAAAAAGCTGTTCCTGGTGCTGGAAAAAAACCTGTGCCGTATTTTTAAACGCGATCCGGCGCTCCTGAGTTTAATAGTTGCTGAAAACTGCGCTATAAAAGCCGCTGTTGTTTCTTGCGATGAAAAGGAGCAGGGCCTTCGCGCTATTTTGAACTTCGGTCACACCTTTGGCCACGCTATTGAAACCTTGACCCGTTACCGGACCTATTCCCACGGCGAAGCTGTTATGCTGGGAATGAAAGCTGCGACCCTGTGCGCTGCGTCGCTGAATCTGGTTCCTCTTACCCACGCCTCGCGCATCCTTGCCCTGCTGATCCAATCGGGTATGCCGGAAAAGGCACAGCTGGCCCCTGCTGCTGTATATAACGCGATGTTTCTGGATAAAAAAGTGCGTGGCAACAAGCTACTGCTGGTACTACCCACGGCTATTGGGTCTGGGACGCAAATTAACTCGCCTGAAAAAGCAGCTGTTCTTGCGGGTATCCGCGCAATAACCGACGGGTAATTTCTTGGAAACGACCCTGGATGATATATGCTGTGGGACCATGGGTTGCGATGAGAACAAAAAGAATAGTGTAGATAAATGCCTGTTATGGTTATTTCCTGCCCTACATTCCGCAGATATGTTTACATATAGGGTGAGCCAGAACCCATTGAAAAATCGGCAGTTATGACGACTTGGTCAGAATTATTCGTGCTGACTTGGAACCCCATTGCGTTAAAAGGCCCATGACTTTGTGATACTTTGATATTGCCTTCGCAAATGTATCCGCTTCATCCTTTGAAACGACGGTATTTTTAAAGACACCGTTCTCTCTCCGCGTCCATTCATAATACGGCCCATGCCGCTTGGTTTTATCAGTAAGGCAGGGGCATCCCGGCTTGCCGCATGTTTTCATCCGTTTCTGGAGATTGCCCGGACATACCAGGTCAAAGGCGGCGATCTGGCGAAAATCTTCTGTCCGGCGCGGTCGTCCATTCCGCCTGCGCGAAGAACGGCTCGGGCCGCTGCCCATCATCAACCATATTCCTCAAGCGCCTGGGGCTGGAACGGCTCCTGGAAAAGCATGTCCCGACCACAGACAGGAAGAAAAAACCTCCTCTCCAAACTCCAGAAAAACTTCCACCCACAATCCGAAAAACCTTTCCCCGTCATCATCGTCGATGATGCCCACGACATGGAAAAACAATCCTTCTTCAATCTATGCTCATTCCTCCACGACGCTCAATCCAGAACTGCTGCAGCAACGCTTGTCCTGGCAGGACAACCCGTCCTTAAAAAAATCCTCACCCTGGATATACTCGCCCCAACCATATCTCCCTACGCTAAACCCCAGTTTTCTTCCAAGCCTCTCTTTTTCCCGGAACCCGTCAAGATCAGCGTTAAAAATCCCATGGGGAAAATATTCCCTCATCTTTTCACTTGAGAATACCGAGTTCCGTATCTTAATGATAGCCCATTTTCCTTCCCCCGCTTTTAAATTAAATACAGGATTCTACACAGTGAAGGCCAGGCAATATTTCTCCATCTCAAGGGCCGCCTTCATTCCTTCTGCAACAGCCTGGACCGCAGTGGTGCCGCCATTGACAATATCGCCTCCGGCAAAAACGCCCGGCCGCGTTGTCATGAGCCGCTCGTTGACTTTGATAAGCCCGCTTTTGTCAAACTCCACTCCTGGCAGGGCTGCATGCACATCCGCTGACACAACCTGGCCAATGGCTTCAATAACCAAATCCACGGGAAGCAAGGATTCGCTGTTGGGAACAACCACTGGCCTGCGTCTGTTTGAAGCATCGGGTTCGCCAAGCACTGTCCGCGCCACTTTCAGCGCCGTGAGCGCTCCTTTTTCTGTCACATAATCGACAGGCGCAGTCAGAGTGAGAAAATGGACCCCCGCCGCAAGCACTTCATCGCGCTCAGTGGGCCACGCGGGCATTTCTGCGAACGACCTGCGGTAGACAAGATACACGTCGTGCGCGCCCAGGCGTTTTGCCGTGAGCGCCGCGTCCATTGCCGTGTTGCCTCCGCCAATGATTGCCACGCGGTCCGGGACCTTCGTTGTTACCCCCTGTTTTGCGTCCTTGAGAAATTCAATTGCGTCAACAACACCGCCTGTCACCTTCTGCGCTCCGGGCAAGGTCTGTGATGCTGAAAGACCAATACTAAGGAAAATCGCCTTATAGCCTTTTTCTTTTAGAGCATCAATGGTCTTGGCTGCTGAGAGTACAAAACCCGGAACAATAGCCAGCCTGCAGGTGTCGATTGCGGGCTTCAGAACAGCGAACGCTTCGCTGAGCGTATCTTCAACAGTAAGCCGATAGGCGGGAATGGCGTTCAGCGGCGTGCCGCCGGGCTGCGTATCTTTGTCATAGAGATCTACCTGGTATCCGGCCTCCAGAAGTTTTACCGCGCAGGCAATGCCCGCGGGTCCTGCGCCAATAATTGCCATCTTCTTTCCGTTGTCCTTTTCCGGAAGCACTGCGCTGACCAGACCCATTGCGCGCGCCTGTTTTGAGACCAGTAGCTGAATATCGCGTATGGGCACTGCACGGCCTGCCATGATGGTTTCCATGCATGCGTGCTCGCATTGCACGTTAGAGGGACATACATAGGCGCACAATTCAGGAAGCACATTGTTTTTCTTCAGAATTTCATATGCGGTCTTTATATCGTTGTTCGCAAAAGCTTTGATAAATCCGGGAACATCGACCCCGGCCGGACAACCGGTCTGACAGTTAGGATAGGCGCAGTCACGGCACCGTTCAGCCTCTTTTTTGAGATAGTCAAGGGCGCGTTTGCGCGCCTCGCGGTATTTTTTCCCATACACCTCGCTGTCACGGATAACGCAGCCGGTCTGGCTTACATCGCGCATGAGCTGCGTGCATCCGGAACAGGCCACGCACGCCTTGCGCGGTTCCATTGTGCCGTTTTTCATAAGGTCTTTGACAGAATCGGGATAAGCGAACGCGCCGCGGCCCTGGCCGATAAGTGTGGCCCATCCTTCGCGCACAACGCCTGCAGCAACATAAGGCAAAAGGTGGCGAAGCCATGAATAGCCTGACCCAATGACCGGCAGTTTGGGATATGCCTTCTGGACCTCTGCCGTGATTTTAAGAAAGCGTGCAACGCCTTCGAGTGGATGGTTCTCGGGCTCCTTGGCTCCGGCAATGGGAAAATCAAAGGGCCTGTTGAACTGCGGATTGAAATAGGGGTTGCCAATTGTCGTATTGAGTGTTGGAAAGCCTGCCTGGGCAAGCATACCGATAAGCTTGAGCGGCTCGGTAAGATCAGAAATGTTTTTGTCCTCTGTGCTGACTCCCCAGCCATAGGGATATTCAATGGCGTCAAAAAGATTGAGTCTGCAGGTGGCAAACAGGCCTTTCACGTTTTCAGAAATGAGGGCCGCGGTTTCGCGCAAAAACCGCGTTCGGTTCTCGAACGATCCGCCGAACCGGCTGTTTTCGCGCGTGAAAGAGGCTAGCAGCTCGGAAATAAGATACCGGTGGCAGCTCTTCACATCAACGCCGTCGAATCCCGCCTCTTTTGCAAGCTGTGCAGTAAGCAGAAAATCCTGCTTGTATCCCTCTATATCTTCGTCCGTAAGCAACGGATAGTCGGGAGCAAGATTGAGCGGCGGATCGAGTATTGGGCTGTGGTGGGCAACGAGGGGTTTAAGCATTTTACTGTATCTGCCCGAATGGGTTATCTGGAGAATGCAGACCGGCCGGTGGTTTGGGCCGAAATTCTTTGCCGCAAGCTCACGCACCTGCGCAACCAGGTGTTTGAATGTTGCCACATTGTCGCGGGTGAGCATGAATTGGCCCGGATTGGTGCGCGCCTCGGGCCGCACTGCCGTTGCCTCGAACCAGATAAGCCCTGACCCGCCTTCAGCATACCGCCGGTACCGGCGAAAGGCAAGTGGCCCGGGCGTGCCGTCTATTGCCGCGTCAAACCCTTCCATGGGATGCACGATAAACCGGTTAGGCGCAGTGCAGTTGCCAATGGCCACGCGGTCAAACATGACCGAGATATCTTCGCTTATGGGGAACGAGAGGTTAAGTTCCTTCATCTTTTCTTTGAGACTTTGGAGCGTGGTAAGCCGGAAACGTTCGTGTGCTGCCATGACAATTCTCCCTTAAAAACGCTTGTCCTTTTTAATGTGCACAATAATTAAATCGCAGTCCTGAAGCACCTCGTAGGTGTGCGAAAAAATGGCGTCGAATTGCATGGATTCGCCCTTGTTTATGACATAGGCGCCCATGGGCAGGGTCAGCCTGACGCTGCCCCGTGAAACATAGACGATCTCATTGTCGTTTTCGTGTATCTCGGGGCGCGATATTTTTGTCTTTGCAGGGGCAGAACCCGCCTGCAGGGTAAGATTGTTATACTGGACGCGCCTGAAAAAAAACCCGTTGGCTTTGTACGAGGTTTCCTTCTTGAGCTCGTTGGCCGTGACCTCGGCCATTGACACAAGCTCGGTAGCTGACATGTCCAGGGCCCTGGCCATCTGCTGCAGCGTGGCAAGACCGGGATTTGTCTGGTTGCGCTCGAGTTTGGAGATGACCGCAAAGGAGACCTTTGATTTTTTGGCCAGACCCTCTATGGTCAGCTTTTTCTGCTTTCGGAGAAAACGGAGAATTTCGAAGTTGTAGGTATTCATTATATTCTTTTATAATATATTTATAGTTAAAATATATTAATTAAGAATATATGGCAACTCTTTTTTTCACCCCTCACCCTGTTCTGTTCGTTTGATATTCATGCACGCAGACATGTATTTTTACTGTAAAGCAAATGATAGAAAAAGTCGTTACACGAAGAAAGCTCTCGGACTGCGAAGCTAAGCAAAACCTCGAATACTGGCTCACGCGGCCGCCCGAGGAACGTATTGAGGCGGTGGAAATTTTACGAAGGCGTTTGCATGGTGATTCAGCAAGACTTCAAAGATATGCTCGTCTCGTTCAACGCCCGGCGCGTTGAATATGTGATCGTAGGATCACAGGCCCTGGCATTTCATGGAGCTCCCCGCTATACGGGTGATATTGACCTGCTTATTAAGCCAGACGAATCAAATGCGCAAAAGGTTCTCGCGGCACTGGCTGATTTTGGCTTTGCCGACCTGGATATTTCACCTGCCGACATCTCAAAACCCGACCAGATAGTACAGTTGGGGAGGCAACCAGTGAGGATTGATATCATTACTTCCATTTCTGGCGTCTCCTGGGAAGAAGTCGCGGCTCATGCCGTTCCCGGTACATATGACTCGGTGCCGGTCCTTTTCATCGGTAAGAATGAGTTTATCGTGAATAAAAAAGCCGTTGGCAGAAACAAAGATTTAGCCGATGTAGACGCCATTGAGGGGAAAAACTAACCCCATGACCGCGAGAAAAACATCCCGCAATTCCGTACCCAAACAAGCGCCCCCCCTTGCGGCTTCTCCGAGCGAACCGCTGCGCCTGCCAGATTGGTCAGCGCCTATTATTTTCTTTTTGTCCACGCTTATCTTCTTCCACTCGCAACTTTTGGGCACATCCTTTTTCTGGGAAGACTTTACCGAGGAAATTTTTCCTAAAATTTCTTTTGCCGCGCGCCATTTGGCCAATTTTGACCTCCCCTTCTGGAACCCCTATACCTTCTGCGGCATGCCCTATCTTGCGGACAGCAACGCGGGCCTTTTCTATCCCTTTAATATGCTGCTCGCGCTCTTTGTGTCCCACGGCCGTTTACCCGTGCTGGCGCTCGAGTTGGTAATTATCCTGCATATTTTTATCGCGCAGATGACCATGTTTTTCCTGGCGCGCCGTCTCTTTAAAATGAGTTCCCTCGCGGCTATTTTTACGGCAATTTCCTACGCCTTTTCCGGCGCCCTGGTCTGCCGCATGATCCATCCGGTCATTCTCTATCAATATGCCTGGTTCCCTTTGCTTTTTTACTTTTTTCACGCAGCTGTCTCAAAAACCTGCGTGAGGTCAGCGATTATCGCCGGGGCCATTCTTTTCGTATCAATGACCGCGGGCCATCCGCAGATCGTATTGTTCGTAAATTTCTACATGGCCCTCATGGCCGCATGGCTCATTGGGGCTGACCTGCGGAAAAAGGAGTCGTCCCGTCTTGGTTTGGTAAAAAAAACCGGCGCCGCCCTTCTCCCCTTCTGTGTGGGCATTGGTCTCTACGCAATCCAACTGGCGCCCACGCTCGAGTTCTCGGCCCTTTCCCCGCGAAACGAAATGACCTACCAGGACGCCACCGTGGTATCGTTCCAGGTGAAACAGTTGTTGACCATGATTGTGCCACGGTTTTTCGGTTTTACCGGCGGCGCAAGTTCGGGCGAGCCGGCCATGTATATAGGCCAATACTATTATTATTGGGAAACCGCCTTTTATTTCGGCATTGCCGCCTTTATGCTGTCAATTGCTGGCCTCGCGGAACAGATGAAAACACGGCTGGGGGGCTTTCTCGCGGCTGCCGCGGCCTTTGGTTTTCTCTTTGCCCTTGGCGGCAATGGCTTTCTTTTCCGCCTTTTCCACGAATTGCCCCTGTTCGACAAATTCCGCAACCCGTCACGCATCATCTTCTACGCGTCATTCGGCCTTACCCTGTTCGCGGGCATGGGCTTTGATGCAATCTTTACCAGGGGAAAATATATCTTTTCGCGGCCAATACTTGTTTTTGGCGTTCTGGCGCCCGGCTGTATCGCCGTTGGCACGCTGACAGGAGTCTTTCCTTCGCTTTTCGACGCTCCGCAACAGTACGCCGCGGCCCTGCAGCAATACGGCCTTTATGCGGCTGTTTTTTTCAGCCTGGCCGTTGTCATGGTGCTCATGGCAAAACGGAAAACCGTTCCCGCGTCCATTGCCGGCATGGCCCTTGTCCTTTTCACCTTTATTGAACTCTATGTAAACGGCGCGGCCTTCAACAACGGCTCTGTAAACCCGGCCGACATGTTCGTGGTGACCGGCGACCTGGAAAAAAAACTCACGCCTTCGCCGCCCAATGACCTTTTCAGGGTAAAAATGCGCGAGGGCGGATTCATGACAATGCGCCGCAACCAGGGGTTTGTGGACCCCATCATGCTTATCGAGGGTTATTCCCAGCTCAACCTGGTGGTTAAAACCGTTCCCGCGCCCGACACCCGCACCAGCCTCGACCTGCTGAATGTACGCTACGAAATCATGGTCGACGAGAAAAACCGGCGCGCGTATTTTACCGAACGTCCTGGCCATTTTCCCCGCGCGCGCATGTTTTACCATACTGCGGTGGTCGATTCAGCGCGTGTGGCGCAGACTATGCGGTCTGGAACCGTGGATTTCAGAAAAACCCTGGTGCTCGAGAAAGACCCGGGGCTTGCGCTTTCCACGGACGATTCCCTGCCTGAAAAAAACCAGGTGGTCTGCACCAATTACCAGGAAGATTCGTTCGCCTATTCTATTGAGACTGAAAAAAACGGCATCTTCTGGATGAGCGAATTGTGGTATCCCGCATGGAAAGCGTACGTGGATGGGAAGCCAACCGAGCTTATGCGCGCCAACAGCAGTTTCCGGGCCATTGCCCTTGAGGCTGGCAGCCACACAATTGAACTGCGGTACGAATCCGCGACCTTTAAGACTGGCGCCCTGATATCGGGCATCACTGCTGTGGCATGCATCTTTGTACTTTTTTTGCTGCGCCGGAAAAAAACCGGTTCTCCGGACCCTGCATGACCAAAAAAATCTCATCAACGGCCTTTCTGGTTTTTCGTCTTGGCGTTACCCTGCTCTTCCTTCTCTCCCTCTTTGCCATTGATTTTGACAATCCAAAAGACATTGTCTCAATAACCACGCTGCACCGCATTGCCCATCCGCATGTGCTGTTTCATGTGGTGGAGACCAACCTACTTAAAATCGTGCGGCTTATCAGCGATGGTGCATGGCAATATATAACCGCCGCCCTCGGCGTGCACCTTGCCTGCATTGGCCTGCTTACCGTGCGCTGGCAGATGCTGCTTTCGCTGCAAGGCATGCGCATTGGTTTTTTCCGGCTCTTTGCCTATTATCTTATTGGTTTCTTCTTCAACAACTTCCTTCCCACCAACATCGGCGGCGATATCTCGCGGGTCATCAATACGGCAAAACACAAGGGAAAGACCGTTGAGAGCGTCGCAGTGGTCTTTATGGAACGCTTCATCGGTTTTTTGGCCGTGTTTGTCCTGGCGCTGGTCTCCATGCTCCTCAACCGCCAGTGGATAGGCAACCTGCCCGCACTCTACGCCCTTGTGCTCTTTGCCTTTGCCATTGGCGCCACCCTGCTGGTGCTCTTCAATAAAACCATCAGGACCGCGGTCAAAACGCTTATAGCGCGCGTTGGTTTTATACACCTCAACAATACCCTGGCAAAGCTCTTTCAGTCTATCCAGCTCTTCCAGGGAAACGCGCGCGCGCTGGTCGTTGTGCTGGCGCTGTCGTTTGTGTATCAGTTTGTCCTGGCCCTATACACCATGCTTGCCGCGCACGGTGTTCACGCGCCAGCGCCCTTTTTTCCGGTCTTTTTCGTGATCCAGATAACCACGCTCATCTGCGTCATACCTATTTCCATGAACGGACTGGGCGTGCGCGAATACCTCTATGTCCAGATTTTGCTGCTTTCGGGAGTTCCGGCCGAACGTACCATGGCCTTGCAGCTGGTGCTCTTCTGCATTATGTATTTTGAAAGCCTTATGGGCGGCTGCCTGTTTCTTCTGCAAAAAGGGATTAAAAAAGCGCGGGACACAGGCATGTTTACCGCATCTTCGCTTGGCGGCAAGATAGGGTCACATAAATAATTCACCAAGCCAGGATTCCGCCTTTCTGATTTCTACACGCCCTTCCGTCCGTTCATTACGGAGATCTGCTACTGCCTGGACGCCAGGAACACGATGCAATTCACAGAAAGAACTCAGCCCTCTGTGCGTAGAGGCATCCGTCACTTTCGCCTCCACATAGAGTTCCGGCTCATCATCCCGGACAACTGCGAAATCCACCTCTTTGCCGTCTTTGGTACGCAGGTAACGCAGGGAGCATTGCTCGCCCAGACAGTCGTTCCGGCCGTACACCGCCTTCAGCAAAGATACTGCCACCATGTTTTCAAACTGCTCCCCTTCACCGGCGGTCACAAGGCCGGTGTCAAAAAAATAGATCTTTGGCTCTTTCAGAAGAGAACGGCCGACGTTCCGGTGGTGCGGCGTTACGCGGAAAACAATGTAAAGGGCCTCTAGGATCTCAATATATCGGGCCACTGTGACGGGTGAAAGAGCCAGATCGCGCGCCAGTGAAGCATAGGAAACCGGTGTCCCCACCCGTTTGCGAAGAAGTTGCACCAGCGTTTGCATGGAACGGAATGCGTGTACCCGTTCAAAATCAAGTATGTCCTGACGGATCAATCCATCCACATAGTTCTGCCGCCATCGTGCGTGAAAGACCTCATCGTCCGCGAGAAAGGGTTCTGGAAACCCGCCCCTGATCATGAGACGGTCGACCGCCGAAGGATATGGATGCGCGCCGATTTCCTTTACGGAAAATGGCAGTAGCCGGTGTGTAAAAAAGCGGCCGGACAAAGCGTCGCCTGCTGTTTTCATAAAATCGAGCCGTGCGCTGCCGGTGATGATGATTTTCATATTTTCATTCCGAGTGTCCCAGACGCCTTTCAGGTAACTTTTCCATTCCTTCATTTTATGGAGTTCGTCAAACACAATGAGATTAACAGTAGAGCGCCATGACCGCTGTTCTATGATTTTACGGTTATCAAGATCATCGTAATTTAAATAGAGCGGGTGGCTGTATGTTTCCGCGATCTGCTTTGCCAGCCAGGTTTTCCCCACTTGGCGAGGCCCCACCAGGAAGACCATTTTTGCAGAAAGGTCTTTTAATATTTGCTTTTTTTGATAGCGTTCCATACGGTTAATATATATTATTATGTTGAATGGTCGCAACTAAACAATATATAGATAACGAAAAGTCGCCTTTTTTTTTAAAAAAAAGGCTTTAGGCTTATAACAATTCTCTGACAGCTTTTTCAACAAAATCCGGTTTCAAGGCTGTCATGCACTCCCATTGCCGGGGATTGGAACAGGTAAGGGGTTTTGCGGAATAATAAAAACAAGGGGAACAGGGTATACCCGTGCGCATTACCCGATGTTTTACGCCCCAGGGAGATATAAAGGCGGGGTTTGTGGGTCCCAAAATTTCGACCACAGGTGTTCCCACTGCACAGGCAAGGTGCATAAGGCCTGAATCGTTTGATACAAAAAGGTCTGTTTTCTGGATAAGCGCGGCAACATCGCGGATACCTTTGCCTGAGATACGGACAACACGCTCCGGTTCATGGACTGCATCAATGATGTATTGGTTGACATCGTCCTCTTCCTGCGACCCAAAAAGAAAAAAAGAGCACTCTTTCATGCTTTTCATGAGTGTGGCAAAATGCTCCTTGGGCCAGCGCCGGTTCGCGTGTCCTTTAAAAATACTGGTGCCCGCGTGTACGCCAATGACAGGCCTGCGTGGCTGGCTTGTGAAATACGCGTCTGCCCGCGCCTTTTCATCGTCTGTGAGAAACAGCTGTAAACCCGGTATGGATTGATCATTCACTGTCAGGTTAAAAAAAGAAAGAAGCCTCACGTTTTCCCGCACGCAGTGCAGGCCCTGGTCCTCGGCCAATCTCCGGTTGTGGATCCAACCCAGATATCCGGGAGTGGAATGCGCGTATGAAAATCCGATTCTCGTGCGCGCACCAGTCATAAACGCAAAGAGGTTGTAGTCGCGGCGATTGAGCGGGTAAAATGTTATTGCAGTGTCAAATCTTCTGAACGCATGGCGTATCATGTGCGCTGCCGTTGCCGCGGCGCCGCTGGTCAGAAAGGGGAAATAACGGACCTCGTCGACAAAGGGATTACCCTCCAGAAGCTGCGCCGCTGTTTTCTGCATGGCATACCAGGTGATGTGGACACCGGGGCGGCCCTCCTTGAGCAACCGCACTGCGGGCGTGGCCATAAGCATGTCGCCAAAGCCGAACATGGGGGTAATAACAATACGTTCCATGGGGAAAAGATACTATTCAGGAGCAGCCGCTGAACAGAGGCGCCAAGCGTGGCAAAGGAAGACGAAATATCTGACAAAGGCTTGCGCACCGCCACGCCCTCAGGGCGTGTAGATGCGGTCTTGGCAATGGCGATACCCTACTGAAAAAACTCAATCCCATACTCGCCCAGGTTGCCGGTGCCTCTACGGACCCAGACGACTTTTCCCCTTCTGAATTCAGGTGAATGCATAAGGATAGTTGTCCTGTTACGGGTAAGGTCGACAAGAAGCATGTCACCCTCGTTATACACCAAGGGAGTAATAAGCCGGCAGCCGCGAGCGCTCATGTCGAGCAGCTTCTCCTCGGTTCCATCACCTTCATCCGTACGCACAGGCACGTCCATCTCAAAACGGGTCTCGCAGCGACGGTCTGCTTCTTTATGGTTTTTGTCATTGCTTAATACCATTCTTACCTCCATTTAATGAGTGTTTGTCCAACGATGAAAAATAAAACATTTTACCGTATGTTGTATGTGATGTGGATCACGTCAGGCCAAATAATTAGTGAACGGACGATTTGTTTTTTAGAAGAACAACAGGCAGCTGGATCAGGATGCCTGTCAGAGCAACCGCCATTATAATCAGCCCCAGTGCAAACAATCCGCCACCGGGAACAGGAGGAATAAATCCAGCCAGCAGGGTTATGCACAAGCCTCCTGAAACAGGGCCTGCGATATTTCCCGCACCCACGAATGTTTCATGCACGCCCGCGGCTTTTGAGGCGCCATGCGGCAGACGCAGGCTGTAAAAAATACTTGCCGTATAAAAAGCCCCAAAACCAATGCCCATGAAAACCGCGATAGGGACCATTCCCAAAAGAGAGACCATGCCAAACAGAGGCAGCAGGGCAAGCAGCAGCGCGCCGATAACAACGCACAGTTGAAGCATCCAGAGGCAGATGGGCTTGAAAATCCACCCGCTCCAGTGCGAAAGCGCCAAGAACGAACCTATATAGCCCGATGAATACGAGAGAAAGGTAACTGTCTGCATGAGCTGCTGGTGTGACCTAGTGCTAAATTCAACTCCTGGACGCGAAAGAATGGCAAGCAGGGAAGCAGTTAAAATGCTGGTGGCCATGCAGCCGAAAAAAACACCCATGCGCGCCGCAAGCACATAACGTCCCAGAAAGGCCGGGGCAGGATCGCTGGCCTGCTGCTGGCTGCGGGTGCTGTACGAGGGCATGGTACGATGGCGCCAAAGAAAAAGACCTGCGCCAAGACATGACAGAGACATGATCCCCACCCCAAGACCAATTCCCAGTGCTTGGTGAGTAAGAAGCGCCAGGCAGACTGAAACAAAAAAACCAACAAAATTTCCCGATGCCCAGCCTAGATTGTACCGGCCAACCCGTTTATACAGAGGCAAGTCTGTATTTGTGTCAGCGGTTTCTGATATCAATCCCGCAATGGCTGGAAAATACCAAGCCCCGCATGCGGTGATGAGCAGAAAACAGGCCACGGTACTTTCCGGAGTCTGCAGCAGGAGAAGGAGGACAAAGAGGGCTGCGCAAAAAACCGCGAGCGACGCCTGTCGGGCCCTTCCAACTTTGTCAGCAATGCGTCCGGCAAATCCGACCAAAGCAGGATATACCAGGGAACACAAGGAGATGGCCAAACCCTGGTTTAAAACGCTCCAGCCCGCGCGGGTCCAGCACCAGGTGGAAAGCGTCAGGGTGACAAATATAACAAGGCCGTACGCTGAAGCGCAAACCAGCAGCCGCATGATGCTCAAGCAGGGTCTTCCTTTGGGATAAAAATATATTTGTTGGCTAAGAAAATAACCCAATCAGTGAGGCAGAACAATGAAAAAACGTATTACTCAATCGTCGAACCGGGGATATCCTGCCGCGTGTCATCGTGCATGGAAATACCGGGCAGAATATGCCACGACCCAGCAACTTGACTTTAGCGGGTATTTGCGGTTTTCGACCCCCTTCGAAAAGGGGGTCGCGCCGTTCGGCGCGGGGGATCATGACTGCTGAGCCTTGTAATTTTTTCCCGGAAATCCGTGGGGCGCATTCCTATACTGTCCTTGAACACCTTATTAAAATACTCCAGGCTGCTGTAACCCACTTCAAAAGCGATCTCCATAACCCGCTTATTTGTATTTTGCAGCAGTTCCATCGCCTTTTTAGTCCGTATCCGGTTCAGGTATAATGTTTGTCTGGTCCTGGTCCGGAAAGGTCGAACAGTCCCACAGGATCTCGAATGGCGGTATTGAATCAACATCTATAAGCGTGTCCACGCGCGCATGGGACATTTTATTACTGAAATGCTGGGAATACTGCACGTAAAAAAAGCCTTGTTGAGGGTGTCGCTGCCGATCACCTGAGGGATGGCGACTTTGACAATGTTTTCGGAAATTGCGCTGCCCGCCCTGGGCTGCAGGAACCAGCCGTATGGGCCGGGATGGTCCTCCTGGGCAATACGGGGACGGAAAACCAGTCACAGGGAAATACATATCCATAGAGCATTCATACCAGTAGGGAAAAAATATGCATTTGACGCGCTGGATGAATAGGAGAAGCCGTCTCCACGGAACAGTGGCTTTTTTCGCGCGTATATCATATATTTTTGATAGCCAGGTTCATTGATTTCGCTTTATTTCATAACCATATTCAAATGAACGCAATTATCGCGGTACTTATTATCGGGGCTTGCGCTTTTTTCGTGCGTTCCGCGGAAAAGGACGAACCGCTTATTATCAAACACGCGGACCGGTTCGACTACGTGAACCGCGGCGGCGTGCAGGTGCAAAAGCTGATGGGCCGCGTGGAAATGGAGCACAAGGGCGCGCTGGTCACCTCGGACTCGGCCATCCATTTCCAGCGCGAGGAGCGCATTGATTTCTCGGGCCGCGTGCACATGCTTTTCAAGACCCAGAGCATTGACGCGGACAAAGTGACCTATTTCAAGCGGGACACCACCACCTTTGCCAAGGGCAATGTGGTCATCGTCGATACCGAACAGCGAGCGCGCATCACCGGCGGTGAAGGACGCTATGTCAATACAAATGAGGAAAGCACGGTCCGCATCAACCCCGTGTTCACGCGGCTCGACTCCTCGGGAAAAGATACCATGACCATTGTCTCCAAGGTCATGAAGCACTACGGCAGGGGAAAAAAGGCCGTGGCAATTGATAGCGTAGTCATGACCCAGGGAAAAACGCGCGCAACCTGCGGCCTGGCCGAATACTTCAAGCAACAGGACCGCGCCGTGCTCTTGGACGCGCCTCGCGTGCGGCACGACAAAAACACCCTCGAGGGCGACACGCTCACGCTCTTTTTCAAGAACAACAAACTTGACCACATCATGGTTGTCGGCAAGGCGGTGGCCCGCATGGTCGAGGAAAAGCCCCGCAATCCGGATTCCACCAAAATCTCGATTTTGAACGGTGATACGCTGTTCGCATTCCTCGACTCAGGCGCCATCAACCGTATGGAGATACGCTCCCGTGCCATCGGCATCAGCTACGCCCTGCACGACAGCGTCAGGATAAACCGGCTTACGGGGAAATATATGGAATTCTTCTTTTCCGGTAATGCCGTGGACAGCGTCCATGTGTCGGGCAACGCGACCAGCCTCTATTTCTACGAAGAGGCCGTGAGTGACCGGGGAAAAAACGAGACCAGCGGCGATTCGCTCAACATATATTTCGCGGAAAACCGTGTCGCGCGCATTTTGGCCGCGGGAGGTGTGCGCGGGGCCTATCTCAGAGAAGAATGATTCCCTCGTCATGGAAATTTAGTATATTCATTTTAAGGAGTATCTATGGACTTTAAAGTAAAACAATCACCAGTCAATGGCGTCATGCGCATTCCCGCGTCAAAGTCTCACACCATCCGCGCAGCGGCCATCGCATCCATGGCAAAAGGCGCTTCGGTTATCCACAACCCGCTCATTTCCGCCGACACCATGGCCTGTTATGAGGCCATCAAGGCCTTGGGCGCCGATGTCTCCGGGACCGATACGTGGACCATCAAAGGACTCGATGGCCATCCTGCGCTGCGCGCGCCGGGCACGCCTATTGACGTCAAGAACTCGGGCACCACGCTCTCCATTCTTACCTCCATTGCCGCCCTTAGCAGTACTCCGATCGAACTCGACGGCGACGAATCCATCCGTTCGCGTCCCCTGCAGCCTCTGCTGACCGCTCTCAAAGGCCTGGGCGCCCAACGCGCCGAATCAAAGCTCGAAAACGGCAGCGCGCCCATTGTGGTTCAGGGTCCGGTCATGGGCGGAAACACGTCGGTCGACGGCACATCATCGCAATTTGTCACATCCCTGCTGCTTGCAGCGCCTCTCATGCGCAAGAACTGTGACATCCGCGTCTCAAAGCTGAATGAAAAACCCTATGTCGAAATGACGCTTTGGTGGCTCAAGATGATGGGGATCGAATACAAACAAAAAGGCGGCAGGCAGTTCCTGGTTCCCGGAAGGCAGACCTATTTCGGATTTGAGAAATCCATTCCCGCTGACTTTTCATCCGCCACCTTCCCCATTGTCGCCGCGCTCATTGCACCGGGTTCCGATGTGCTGCTCAAAGGCCTTGACATGAACGATCCCCAGGGCGACAAAGCGGTCATTGCGCTTGTCCAGGAAATGAGCGGCGCCATTGAGGTCACGAAAGAAGGTATTCGCGTAAAATCCTCTGAGCTCGAAGGCATGGAAATAGACCTCAATGCCATGCCCGACGCGCTGCCCGCGCTTGCGGTGCTTGGCTGCTGCGCAACAGGCGAAACGGAAATAACCAACGTGCCCCAGGCGCGCATCAAAGAAACCGACCGTATAAAGGTTATGTGCGAAGAACTGACTAAAATGGGCGCTAACATCAAGGAACTCGAAGATGGCCTGGTGATTAAACAAAGCTCCTTGCACGGTGCGCACGTTGACGGCCATGGGGACCACCGTGTGGTCATGGCGCTTGCACTGGCAGGCATGATTGCCGAAGGAGAGACCGTTATCTCCACGGCCGAATCAGCCGCAGTTACCTTTCCCGATTTCCAGCAGAAAATGCAGGCGCTTGGCGCCGACATTCAGGCCGGCTGATCGGCAATCGCCTTTTTTGTAATCCTGGTGATAAATTCGCCCTTTGCCATGGTATAGGCGACCCGGTCCTGCGTATGGGTCTTAGCTAGCTGGCGCTTTAAATCAACATATTCGCGCGCAACATCAGAATTGTCTATCAGATAGTCGCGGAAAAAAAGCGCGTCCCACGTTTTAAAATCTTTCTCAACCATATGGATATGGTGCGTCCGTTTTCCGTTTGCATCGCGCTTGATGAACCAGGCATAGAACGGGGGAATGTCATTGCCCCGTGAAGGACGCCAGAAATAGTCGTAACCCTGCTGCTCCAATATTGGCACAATGCGCTTCTTTGTTTCTTCGAGACTGGTCACTTCAACCAGCATGTCGATAATAGGTTTTGCCAAACAGCCCGGAACAGCGGTGCTGCCGAAATGCTCTATGCGTTTGACAATATCCGCGGGCAGGCAGGAAATAAGATGGCAGCGCTCCTTCTCGAAGAGCTGCGGCCAATTGGGATTGTAAACCGCAAGCGCGACCTCTTCTTTTGTAACACGGGCTATTTTTTCTTCAATGGTTTCCATTAGGTTCCAGGTTCCAAAATACTATTCTTAAAATAGGTAAAAAAAGGTATCAGGTATCTTTTTTGCCGTTTAGAAAGGTTCCTGACACCTTTTTAACCCGTTGATCCTGTTATTTATTTAGCTCTGGTACTTATTTTGCATATTTATTGTATATCAAAGAGTTAAACCGGTTAACAAAGGATCGCTGGATGTTTAAATCTCTACTTTCAATTTCAGTCCTTATTTTACTTCTGAGCTGTTCAAAGGAAAACCCGGTTTCGTCTGGCACAGATGAAGATACCGATCTCCAAGACAGTAGAAACCGCCAGATATCCGCTGATTCACTCGTGGGTACTGTTGCGCTCAACAAATTTAACTTCTACCAGCAGCCTGTCTGCACTACGGGCAAGCCATACAACATGGCCATTGAGGGGAACGGCATGTTTGTACTGAAACAAGACACTTCGCTTGTCTTTTTACGCAGGCCAGGATCATTTTTTCTTGATAAAGACGGATATTTGGTTAAAGAACTTGATGGCCCGCGGCTCATGGGGTTTGTCGGTGCTCCCGACCTCTCTTCTTTGGCAAGCGATACTGGCCTCTATCTTCAGGAATCACTGCTTGCTCCCATTCAAACTCCGTTGTATACTTTTGCCTCAGCAGCGCAGGCCACAACAATGGTCTCCCTTGCGGGAAACTTGAATGCAGACAGCGAAGGCTTCGGCTGCGTCTTATTTACACAGCCGTTTTATCATGCGATGGGTGAATTCAATACGGTTTCGATTTCCACAGGGGGTGGAGACAATGATTTTGGCGCAAATGGCCTTCATCATGCTTCGGCACCCGCAAGCGTCAGCGCTCTTGCCACTGACCCGGCGTTTTATACCGCAACACACCTGACTGGGGTACGCAATGCTGGCGGCCAAAACCTTGGCATAAAAATAGGCAACCACCTCAAGGTTACTGCCACAATCCAGGGCACACTGGGTATGGATGAGACATTGACTGCCACCTTTACTGTGATAGACAATCCGGCGCAGGCTACAAAAATATCCGACTGTCTATACAATGTCGCAACGCTCTCCCAGTTCCTCGCGTGCATGCAGGATTTTTTAACTGGCAATGCCTGGAACCAGGGCGCTGGCTCAAACGCCTCAGGAGCGCGAGTCGCGATTATGCCCGATGGGAGCATTCGTGTTGAAAACCTCGGTGTTGCTGACGGCGGCACAAGCACCCAGGACATCAGAAACCTGACCGTAACCAGTGACCGGCCAATTTCAAGGACGTATATTTCCAACGCCTTCTCATTTGATTCGACCATATATGCTAATCTGCAAAACGGTAATAATTATTCAGATTCGCCAGATATGATACTACGCCCTGCGCTCGCAACGGACAATATATTTGATTACATGTTTTTTTCAGCAGGTGGCACAGGCATTGGCAACCCTCAGGCAATGATTTACACTTCAACAGGTGACCTTGTGGATGTAGAGAATGGCGATGATTTGATCATCACCGCATTTGTCGGCAGCACACCAAAAAATTCCTCTGGGTTTACTTTCAGTACTGGTACACTCTTCATTCATACATCCACAACGCTGCAGGAGATATTTTACCAAATCAGAAACACGCTGCATCTGCCTGAATACGACGGAACAATAAACAACAATCTGTCCGTGAGCATAAACCAGGTGAATACTGATGATGACGGTATACCAGAAGGTGCCATGGTGATACGGGGCCAGCCCGAACAGGATTTCTCCCTGAACAATTTCACAATGCTGGCTGACAATGCCAACCCAAATTCCGACGCTCCCACACGCTTTAACGCGAACATGGTGACCACGCAACTGCAGGCCTCACGTAACACGGGAATATACTCCGCCTCGATCGAAGTTTACGACTGCCAGGGTAAAACACACTCCATGACAATGACCTTTACGCATACGGGCATTAAAAATCCCGGCACGTGGAACTGGAATGTTACATGTAGCAGCGAGGCATCAATATTTTCCGGTAGCTCGGGGCGTATAACTTTTGGACTCGATGGCTCGCCCGCGTCATTCACCTTCACCAACGACAGTGTAAATAAAGTCTCTCTTGGCCTCAAGGATGGAACCGATACCCTTGCAATAACGTTTGACTGGGGTTCGCCCGGCAGCCACGGGGGTATTACCCAGTTCCAGTCGCCCACCTCGCTCTCAGCGGCAAACCAGGACGGCTATGCCGCAGGCCGGCTCTCATCCGTCATTGTTGACGAACAGGGTATTGTTTCCGGGGCTTTTACCAATGGGATTTCGAAGCAGCTCTTCACTGTTGCGCTCGCGGTTTTTGCCTGTCCTGAAGGTCTCCTGGAAACTGGCAACGGCTATTTCAGAAAAACCGCCTATTCGGGCAATCCATTTTATTGTGATCCGCTGTTGGTTGGAAAAATACATCCAGGCGCAGTGGAAGCTGATTCTCTATTAGCCCCTTAATTGTTGCGTGCCGGTAAGCCGCCCCAATAGGGGCGTATTGCACTACGCCCCTATTGGGGCGGCTGTTTCGATTCAACCACCGGTAATAAAACCTTATCGCGTCCGGCCAGGCTGAGACCGTTGACCATGTCATTCGCCTTCATGAAAAGCCAGATCGGTATTTCGTTGTTAGCGCAAATTGTCCAGATATTCATGCCGCGCCGTACCGTAAGTGTATCCATTGAGGTAACCGCGTAGTTGTTAAAAAAGTCCTCTTCGATGCTCATGTGATACTCGATGCGCTTGTTCCGGAATTTAACAGCATTGTCGCCAACAATGGGGATCTTGATGAGCTGGCCCAGGCCGATGTTGGAGGAAATGGCGTTGTACTCTCGTATTCTTGCGGATGACACGCCCGACCAGTCTGCTAGGTGGCCGATGGTTTCGTCGATCTGGATTCGAATACTCGCGTCCGCAGCGGTCTGGTCGATGTAATCAAGCGCATAGTAATCGGCTGAAAACTCGCAGAAGGGGCATTCTTCTACCGCATAAGCGGCTGCTAATGAGAGTCCTGCGGCATACATGAACTCATAGACCCGCGCCAGTGAATCGTTGATTACCTCGTAGGAAACAGACAGAACGCGCGGCACGCGCAGAAAATCGGGCGCCAGCGGAGGAACAACGCGGGTCTCCTGGACTCTGGGCGCTTCGGGCGCCGTCGCGACAACCGGAGCCGCCGGTGGTGTCGTGGGAGGAACAGCCTCCTGTTCAACAGGCTGCACACGTGCGACAACAGGTTCGGCCGCTGCAACAACCGCGTGCTTACCGCCCGGAAGGGCGATCATCTGTCCGGGAAAGATGCGGCCCCGTCGATCAAGACTGTTGATTTCCATGAGAGACTGCAGGGCAATGCCATAGCGCTGAGCAATAGCCGACAGGTTTTCACCCGATGCAACCTGGTGGTATTCTGAAAGAGGCAGTTTTTCGAGGGCTGTGCTCCCTGCAACGGAAATTGAAAGCAGTGAATCCATGTCCTTTGCCGCAAGGCTGACCGGAAGATGAATGACAAAATCCTCGGGCAGATACTGGTCGCGTTCAAAGACCACTGGCCGTATGGCAAGGTTATATTCGCGCATGGTTTCGAACGTTATGTTGAATGTTGCGGCCAGGGCCGATGGCTTGTAATATTTCTCAAGCGTATGCTCGATAAATTCAAAAGGCGGGTTTATCGTTAGTTCACCGAAATGGGCTTTATAGTTGATTGCTGTGCGGTAGGCGGCAATGAACTCAGCATAAAAATTCTTTGAGGCAAAACCAAAACGCCGGTCTTTGTACGCAGTGATAATTTCGCCTATGTCCGTTGAGCCCACAACCTGGATAGCACGTCTCATGCTCTGAGTACCATGGTTGTAGGCCGTGACTGCCAGGGGCCAGGCCCCCAATTCCCGGTAATTGTAACTGAGCAGCTTGGCGGCCGCGCGCGTGGATTTGACTGGATCGAGCCGCTCGTCTATCACATAGCCCACTTTGAGGTAGAGTTTGCCCGTAGACCGCATAAATTGCCATATACCAGCAGCACCAACCTTGGAATAGGCCCGGTAGTTGAACGATGACTCAACGTGAGGCAGGTAGGCAAGCTCCTCGGGCAGTCCGTATTCGCTGAAGGTGGCCTTTATCCGCTCCAGATAGCTGCCCGACCGTTTAATGCCTGCGATAAAATTATCGCGCTGTCCCAATTGGAAACGCACGCGTCCGGCGGCCTCGCGCCATGCGTCAGGGGTGAGTTCCCGTGCCCAGAGCGCCGCAAAATCCTGCATGCGCTGATCCCGCGATTCCGGAGGCGTATCAGCCAAGCTCCGCAAAACCGACGCAACATCCTGTTCGCGCGCGTTAATGGCTTTTCTGCGCGCCTTGTTGTACGCCGTACCCACGACCATGGTATCGTAGATCACGCGTACAGAATCAGCGTCGTGGAAAAGGCCCTGGTCAGAGGGGATTTTCTGGTAGATGATCTCCCAGAAAGCCACGTTGTTCCGCAGGTTCTCTGGAACATACATGATCTGGTTGCTGGTCTGGCCAGAAGCGGCGCATGCGCACAGAAGCAACAGGACAAAAAAGATTATATAGCGCCTCGACGGATATGGGTTGATGACGACGGATGCTGTGTTGCGGCCTTGGCGACAAAACCCCGCGACCCGGGCAGCACCGCGCTCTTGGCCTTCTTTGCGTCGGCGCCTTCGGCTGCTTCGGGCTTGTCCTCAAGACTGTCGCCATAGAGTTCGACCAGTTCCGGGAATTTCTTGACGTACTCTTTCCATTCCTTGAGAAGCGCGTCGCCGTCAACGCACTGGGTGCAGGGCACCAGCATATTATCGTCCGTGGTGCCGATATAGCCCCGATCATAACATTTCTTGCAATTTTTCTTCTTTCTGTGCTTGGGCAGCATGTCCTTTGCTGCCTGCAGATGTGCGTCAGGAAGGCGTTTGACTTCTTTCTTCATGGTGTCTCTCCGGAAAATGTACTGTGTATTTCTCTGCACACTATGTGCAGGGACTTTAAAATAAATTATTTTAACCCTACACTAACAAAGGCTATCGCATATGGCATTTCAGGGCCCAAAAGGCACCCGCGACTTCTATCCCGAGGATATGCAGGTAATCTCCTTTATTTTCAACACCTGGAAACGCACCGCGTGGCTCTTCGGGTTCGAGGAATACGAGGGGCCCATGTTCGAGCACCTCGACCTGTTCACAAAAAAGAGCGGGGAGGAGATTGTAAAGCAGCTCTATAATTTCAAGGACAAGGGCGACCGTGACATTGCCCTTCGGCCTGAGATAACACCCACGCTCGCGCGCATGATCGTGGCAAGGGGCAGTTCGCTGAAAAAACCCGTAAAGTGGTTTTCCATCCCCAGGCTTTTCAGATACGAACGCATGCAAAAGGGCCGGTTGCGCGAATTCCACCAGCTGAATCTTGATATTATCGGCGAGGCTGGTATTAGCGCCGATGCCGAACTTATCGCAGCTGTTGTATTCATGATGAAGTCGTTCTGCCTTGCCAGCACAGATTTTAAAATCAGGGTCAATTCGCGAAAACTCATGTCCGAATGCCTGTCTGCGCTCGGTTTTCCAGCGGAAAAAATACCGGCTGCCTATTCCATTCTGGACAAAAAAGGTAAAATAGAACCCGAAGCGCTCCAGGAAATGTATGCCAAAGACGGCATTGCAGGCAGCGATGTCCAGATCATTGAGAACCTGCTCGCATGCGCGTCGCTCGACCATGTACGCGCGCTTGTTGCGGCAAAGGCAGACCAGGTTCCCGCGCTTGCCGAAATCGACGAATTCTTTTCAAAAATATCAGCATATGGCCTTTCAGAATTTGTTCTGTTCGATATTGCGGTCATACGCGGGCTGGCATATTATACCGGCATTGTCTTCGAGGTCTTTGACGAACAGAAGAGCCTGCGCGCCATTGCAGGCGGCGGCAGGTACGACGCGCTCATCGAACAGTTTGGCGGTGAGCCCACGCCCGCAGTTGGCTTTGGCATGGGCGATGTTGTGCTCTACGAGCTGCTTAAAGAAAAGAATCTGATACCCCAGTACCGTAAGCCTGTTGACGTCTATATTATCAATTTTAATAAAGACGATTCTCTGCCTGCCATCTCTTTTGCCTCGCTCTTGCGCGAAAAAGGCGTTTCGTGCGAATTCTCCCTTAAAGGCCAAAATTTCAAGAAACAGATGGAGCACGCCCAGCACGCGCGCATGGTGGCCTTTGTTGGCGGCGACGAGTGGAAAGAGGGTAAGGTGAAGATAAAGGACATGGGGTCAGGCGAAGAGAAAGTCGTGGAAAAAGACGAAGCGTATTCAATCCTGGCAATGGGAACTCACCCCCCGGCCCCATAGGTGTTAGGTTAATATACCTAAATTTCAGGTAATCTATGACAAAGCAACCACTTGGCTGCTTTTTTTTCTTGCTTTTAACCGATAGCATATATTATACTATCGGTATAAAAAGGAGGTT
>Ga0208953_1000154_pt1 | contig 69042 bp, 62 predicted proteins | sample RifOxyB2_FD_184033 | JGI IMG/M metagenome (GOLD analysis project Ga0208953, IMG submission 184033) | Groundwater microbial communities from Rifle, Colorado - Rifle Oxygen_injection B2 (SPAdes) | ecosystem: Environmental > Aquatic > Deep subsurface > Groundwater | place: USA: Rifle, Colorado...
TCAGCCTTGCGATATGTACATTTAACGCACTGTTTGAAGAATATTTCTGGAGATGGTTTGTTTTCCGAGGACTCAATTCCAAACTGAATGTTTATGCCGCTGCGGTAATCGGTAGCGCCGCTTTTTCAGCTCATCATTTCGTAATTCTATCGCAGGTTTTTAATCCGTTTATTACCGGTATTTTTGGCATTGCGATATTTGGCGCAGGGCTTATCTTTTGCGCGCTTTATAAGAAAACAGGGAGTGTTTTTGGCAGTTTTTTCGCTCATTTTGCCGCAGATGCTGCAATTATGTTGGCAATTTATCAGTTAATATTCTAGTATTTTCGTGTTGAAAAAAAATGTCTTAAAAATTATCGCTTCCCTGATTGCAGTTCCGGTTTTCGGCATGATTTTGCTGAATGTGGCTTTTTTACTTGATGCCTTATATCAATCTGTCGTCAGAACTTGCGTCGGATTTTTCATACCTCTCGGGCCGGATATGAAAATTTATTGGTTCCCACCTTTAATGCATATATCTTACCTTGTTATAATTCTCGTAATTACATTTTTTGTTTTTCGATCCAAGCTTGCGGCAATTTATAAAGCAATATTCATGATTGTGCCTTTGGCGGCGATTTTTGTAACGATGGGAATGTTTCTTTATCAGTGGCCTTATGCCGTTTACTCTGTTGGAGGAATGGTTTTTACAGGTGTAATTTACATGCTTTACAAGACAAAAAAGCCTTGGATATATTTTTACTCTGCTGCGTTTATAGGCGCAATTATGCTTATGGTTCAGTTATTAGGCGTTGAAATTTAAATACTTTCCGTGTAAATTCCCAGTCTGAATTTAACTTTTTTTATGCAAAAACAACACATACAAATCGCCGACTCTCAGCAGCCTCAATACGATAAACTGCGTCGTCTCGAATTCGGCGCGGAAGAATTAGCTTCGGCTTTTATGGAGAAGCCTGTCGGAATAGTTTGTATAGATGAACGCGCCCGTATCGGTCACAAGCCTGTAATAGGTCTGGCCGGCACGGCGGTTTTGATGACAGATCCTCAAAGAGAAAAATTTATCGCAAATATTCGCGAAGATGGAATTGATCCTTCAGAATTGGAATTTACCCAGCATGAATCTTGCGGAGCTTGCGGACTTTATTGCAAAGACCATCCTGAAAACACCCCAGAAGAGATGGCTGAAAAATCAGCGAAACATTTGGCTCAGCTGGCAGGCGCGAAAAAACCTGTTACGCAGATCGGATGGACGAGCGGCTGCGAACACGAGGCAATCGGCGATTCTCACGCGCATCATGCAAGAGTTATTTACGTCGATGGAACTGGACGATTCAATCCTGCCAAACTTGGATTGCCGGATGGTTTTCTGTTATCTGTTAAGTTTTCGCCCGATTGGGATTATGCAAAAACCGAGCTCGCTATCGCGCAATCTATTGCGATGGGCGATCACGGACTTGGCAAAGATTATTTCAAAACAAACGGACCGCTGTTGATTGTTCTTGTCGGAGATCCTTTAAGTTTACGGGAGAAATTCGCCGGTTCGCTTGATTTATATTCGGGACTTGCGGAAGTGCTTGAACTGCCTTACAATGGGTGAGTCTTAACTCACTTCTATGCATCGCGGGGTCGCAACTTTTACGCTTGATTACGGCACTTGTCCGAAGTGGCTTTTTGATAGGATGGTTAAGCTTGGACGTGAGATGGTTGCAATTTTGGTTGCGGAATACGGGCCTGATGAATTTATAAAAAGAATTGCCGACCCTGTTTGGTTCCAGTCACTCGGAACTGTTTTGGCTTTCGATTGGAATGCGAGCGGACTTACAACTATTCTTACCGCCGCGCTTAAGGAAGCGATACGCGGACAAGAGCGTTCTCTTGGTGTTTTTATTTGCGGAGGAAAAGGTAAAACTTCTCTCAAGACTCCCGATCAAATTGAGTCTTGGGCCGGCAGATTGAGCCTTCCCGACAAACAAGCGAAAGGGCTTGTTTATAACTCGCGAATGAGCGCAAAAGTTGATAGCTCTCTGATACAGGATGGATTCCAGCTTTATCACCATTCGTTCTTTTTTTCCAGAAATGGCGCGTGGGCTGTCGTGCAACAAGGGATGAATAAGCAGGCTCGGACAGCTCGTAGATACCACTGGTTCTCCGAAAATGCGCGCGATCTGATTCAAGAGCCCCATACTGGGATTATGTCACAGGGTATCGGTAACTCGGTGCTAAATATAACGGCTTGCAAGAGCGCCGATAATCGTTCGCTTTCGTTGCAGTTGGTCGATGGAAATTATGTGAGTTTGATGAAAGATATTACAATTTTGCGCAAACACTCGTCTTCGCTATCCAGAACGGTATCCGCGTACGCTGCCGGCGATCAGCTTACGCTTCTCGAACTCGAAGATACTGAATTTCATTCGCATCCTGTTGTGGGGGAAAATTTTTCCCGAAGCAAATATCTTGAAAAAATCTTATGGAAATTGTGCGACAAGAAACCTCGTTCTTACGAAGAGATTGTTGCAACCGAAGGTGTAGGACCTAAGACGATTCGGGCTTTATCCCTTGTGTCTGAAGTTATTTACGGAGCGAAAGCGTCTTATGAAGATCCCGCGAGGTACAGCTTCGCGCATGGAGGAAAGGATGCGACTCCATATCCTGTTGATCGTAAGACTTATGACCATAGTATAAATATGTTGAAGCGCGTTGTTGAGAAGATGAAATTAAGCTCGAGCGAGAAAAACAGAATTGTCGGTAGCCTATGTTAACGTTCATTCAACAATGACATAACCGCCTTCAGCCTTTCATTGACCTCTCTCCTTGTCGGATGCTCCCATTGCAAAGGCCTCCCTTTCCTTCCGGTTTTTGCCGGAGCAGCAAGATCCAAGGTTCTGTATCTTGCTATTTCCATCGGATCTTTGATGTCTTCCCATACCATGCCATGCTTCATATGATGTTTTTTAAGGTTGTTATTATAATGCATCTCTGCCAAAAAATTACACTTGATTACACCACCGTACTGGCGTATACTACCATTAGACCTACACCCTAGGTATAGGTCTTAACGGATTAAACTACTAACCAAAGCATTCATGCACGCAAAAAGAGATTTGGCCGTAATAAGCTTCAAAAAGGCTCTCGGAACGCTAAGTAAAGTGCTTGAAATGGCCGAGAACGGCGAGTATTGCATAGACATTATGCAGCAAAATCTTGCCGCAATCGGGCTCCTTAAGTCCGCCCATCAATCTCTGATGGAAGGGCATTTGAACAGCTGTTTCAAGAGCGCAATGGAGTCGGCTTCACCGAAAAAGAAGCAGGATATGATTGATGAGATTTTAAAAGTCACCAAATTATCAAATAAATAAATTTATGAAAGAACAAATATACTATATTAAAGGCATGCATTGCGCTTCCTGCGAAGTTATTATCGAGAAACAACTGCTCGCAATTGACGGAGTGGAGTTCGCCGACGCATCGCTTTCTACTGGTAAGGTTGTTGTCGGATATAGAAACGGCAAGCCACATATCGAACATCTAAACCGTTTATTCAAAGAGCTCGGATACGCTTTTTCCGAGAAACCTTTTGCGCCAGATGAAGGGTTTTGGACGTCGCTTGTCGGCCCTGCAATGGCGGCCGGCGTTATAATATTTCTATTCCTTAGCCTTGATAATCTCGGACTTACGAGTCTTATAACTGTCAATTCTTCAAGTCCGCTCGGTGCGTTCTTTGTTTTCGGTCTTATCGCCGGATTATCAACCTGTGCCGCTCTCGTCGGAGGCCTTATACTTTCGCTATCCAAGCAATGGAACGAGAGATATGCTCACGGCAATTCGATTATCGAAAGGGCCGAACCGCATTTCATGTTTAATGTAGGAAGGATTATTTCTTATGGAATTTTTGGTGCGGTTTTGGGACTGATAGGTAAAAAACTCCAGATTACTCAGGATTTCACATCCATTCTGGTACTCATTGTTTCCGCTATTATGTTCGCCCTCGCAATGCAAATGCTTGGCGTTAAGGCTTTTTCCAAATTTCAAATCGCTCTCCCAAAAAGTATAACTCACCGCATAGCCGACGAGTCAAAGCCGGAAGGCAAATATACGCCTTTTATAACCGGCGCACTGACCTTCTTCCTGCCTTGCGGGTTTACAATAATATCTCAAGGAGTGGCTATCTTGTCGGGCAGCGCCGTTAAGGGTGGGTTGATTATGGCGTTTTTCGCTCTCGGCACTATGATCCCTCTTTTATTTATCGGCATAACCAGTACAAAAATGTTAACCACAAATTTGGCGGAAAAATTCCTCAAAACCGCCGGCATCTTGATTTTGTTTTTTGTTGTTTATAACTTGAACGTTCAATTCGGACTATCAAGATATTTAACCGACAATGCAAGCTCTACCACAACGACCCAAACTGCTACGGTCGCGACTTCAAACGGCGACGAGCAGGTTATAAAAACCGTTTACACTTCGGAAAACGATATTGTCCCAAGTTCTTTCGAGGTGAAAAAGGGAACTCCCGTAAGGTTCGAAGTCGATGTGCAGGATAACGGATCCGGATGTATGAGTACGATAATGGTTCCGGGGCTTTATGACGACCCTCAATATTTGAGTGCGGGCGAAACCCTTATTATGGAATTTACGCCGACCAAAACAGGAACTTATCAAATTACGTGCGCCATGGGCGTACCTAGGGGAACCATAATTGTAACCGAATAATTTTATGAAAAATATTCAACTCAAAATCGAAGGAATGCATTGCGCATCTTGCGCCAAAATCATTGAGATGGAGCTGTCCGATCTGAAAGGCATTTCAAAGGTTAATGTTTCTTTCGCCGACAAGACAGCAGCCGTCAGTTTTGACGAAGAGAAGTTGAGCGAAAAAGAGATTGCCGAGACAATAAAAAAAGCAGGATATAAAATTTTATAACAAATTCAAATATGCAAAATATAAGCTTGAAAATATCCGGGATGCATTGCGCTTCCTGCGAAAAAATCATAAGCATGGAGGTGCATGAACTACCCGGTGTTGCCAATTTTATAGTCAGCGCAAAAACCGGCATGGCCTCTTTCACGCTCGATACGCAAAAAAACAAACCTGAGGATGTTATCGCCGCCATAAAAAAGGCGGGCTATACCGCCTCGATCACAGAGTCTCTGCCGTCTCAAAACAATATCGTAGCTGTAAAATCACAAACTGCACCAAGCGGCCAACCTTTCAAAATCAAGCTGGAGTCTCAAATCGAGGCTGACGGCAAAGTTCATGAGGATCAATCTGGCAACCCATATTTCGAAGGTAAAATCAAAAACAATAAAACCGCCGAATTTGTCATACCTGAAAATAATCCTGAGCTGAAAAAGCTTGCCGAGAAACTCGGCACCACCACCAATTTGATAAGTCTGTTTGAGTCAGTCGGTCACGTCTTAACGCAAAAAAAACAACCTGAAACTAACTGTATTTTGCCCGCGACCGGCAGTAATCAAGGCGGTAATCAGCGCGTCAATCTTTCTCTGTTCGGGATGCATTGCTCATCTTGCGCGAATATCATTGAACGATCTCTTAAAAAAGTTCCCGGAGTGAAACAGGCAAGTGTTAATTTCGCCGCGGAAAAGGCTTTGGTTGTTTTTGATGGATCGGTTTCCGGACCACAGGATTTGATAAATGCCGTAAATCATGCCGGATACAAGGCTGAACTCATAAATTCTAAAGATTCCGGCTACGAACAGCGAAAACGAGATGAAGAAATTTCGTCGTATTTTAAAAAATTCGTAATAAGCGCCGTCTTAAGCTTGCCCATGGTTTATTTCATGATGCTTGATTTCTTCGCGATACCGGGCAAAGACATAGTATTGCCTTATGTCGGCATTATCTCTCTTATTCTTACTGCTCCCATACAATTTATAATCGGTGCCGGTTTCTATAAAGGGATGTGGTCTTCTCTAAAAATGAAGACTTCGAACATGGACACCTTGATTGCAATCGGTACTTCGACCGCGTTTTTCTACAGCTTGGTGAATTTCATAATATATTTTTATAAAAACGGTTCGCTAATCGGCATAGGTGGGAAAATCCCCGAACTTTATTTCGAAACCGCCGCTTTTTTGATCACATTTGTAACCCTTGGCAAATGGCTTGAAATACGCACAAAAGGCAAAACAGGCGATGCCATAAAAAAACTTATGGGCTTGCAGGCGAAAACCGCGAGAGTCATTCGCAACGGTAGCACTCGCGACATACCGATCGAGGATGTTGTTCATGGAGATGTTATATTGGTGCGCCCTGGTGAAAAAATCCCTGTCGATGGAAAAATAACCAAAGGCTCTAGCGCAATAGATGAGTCCATGATTACCGGCGAAAGCATCCCCGTCGAAAAACAGGTCGGCGATATGGTTATAGGTAGCACCGTAAATAAAACCGGCAGTTTTGAATTTGTTGCAATGCGCGTCGGATCCGAGACCGCGCTCGCCCAAATAATTCGCCTTATCGAAGAAGCTCAAGGCTCCAAGGCTCCGATTCAGGGCTTTGCCGATAAGATTTCTTCCGTTTTCGTTCCCACTGTCATCGCTATTGCGATTATAACTTTTTTGACTTGGTATTTCTTCCTTGGAGCAGGGTTGTCGTTTTCTCTTATGGCGTTCACGGCTGTCATCGTTATCGCTTGCCCTTGTGCGCTCGGATTGGCAACTCCTACATCATTAATGGTCGGGACCGGAAAGGGTGCTGAGTATGGCATTTTGATAAAAGGCGGTGAACCCCTTGAGTCCGCTTGCAACATAAATGCCGTAGTTTTTGATAAGACCGGTACTCTTACAAACGGGAAGCCTGAGGTTACCGATATAATCGCTTTTGAAAATATCGATGAAGATGAGGTTTTGGCTGTTTCCGCCAGTCTTGAAAAATTATCCGAACATGCTTTGGCCGAGGCCGTTTATACATATGCAAATGACGAGTCCGTTCAGCTCGAAGAGGTTGATAATTTTGAGGCGATCCCCGGACATGGAGTGAAAGGAGTTATAAATAAAACCGAATATTATTTCGGAAACAGGCGCCTTGTAACCGATGTGCTCGGTCATTCGATAATGAAAATCAACAGAAAACTCGTTAAGCTCGAAGAACAAGGTAAGACCGTAATGATACTTGCGACCAAGCAGGAATTGCTGGGTGCAATCGCCGTCGCCGATACGGCAAAATCCACCTCCTCGGAAGCCGTTTCCAAACTGAAGAAATTGGGAATAGATGTCTGGATGATAACCGGTGATAATAACATAACCGCCCATGCGATAGCCAAGCAAGTCGGCATAACAAATGTTTTGGCGGAAGTTCTGCCGCAAGACAAGGCAAATCGAGTAAGGGAGCTGCAAGATGCCGGCAAGAAAGTTGCAATGGTCGGCGATGGCATAAACGATGCTCCCGCTTTGGCTCAAGCGGATCTTGGTATAGCTATGGGATCCGGAACCGATGTCGCCATGGAAACCGGAGGTATTGTAATTATGAAAAATGATCTTAACGATGTTGTTGCCGCTTTTCAGCTCGCCAGAGAAACGATGGCAAAAATCAAACAAAATATGTTTTTCGCGTTATTTTACAATGTCATGGGCATACCTATAGCCGCCCGTGTCTTCATAGGCTTCGGATTGGTTCTCAAGCCCGAATTGGCCGGTTTGGCGATGGCATTAAGCTCCATTTCTGTTGTCGGAAACTCGTTGCTGCTTAAACGCTTTCAGCCAAATAAGCGCAATTATATTTCTTTGATTGCGCCGATTATCATGGTCGTCGTATTTACTTTCGGATTCTTTGAGTTCGCCAAATTCAGCTCAAAAATGCAAGACCAGCCTACGGAATTGAGCATATCTATCGAAAATGCTACGACTTTGAACGATGCAATAGCGAGCGGACAAACCAAGATTAATTTTGCGGAAGGCAATCCCAAGTTGTTTTTCGGCACTGATAATTTGCCGCAGGTTGTCTCAGTCGGCGAAGGGACTCTTGTATTAAACAATGATGAAATGATCATCGGGTATAGCGAGGCGGCGATGATGAAGGAGGAAGGGTTGATTCAAGGCGTCGGAGACAGTTTGACGAATTTCTTCGGTCTTCCGACTGTTAAGGTTGTCGGCATTCTCGAGCCAACCGGCACGATAATTGACGATTATCATATCTTGAATCTCGCAACTTTCACGAAAATGACAACATCCGCAGATGTGAAGTTTGTCGCGGAAAACGAAGTTATAAAGATTTTTTATTTCTTGAACGGCTCAAACACTCCTGAGAAACTCCAACAAAACATCCAAAATCTCGCAGAGGTTTCCATAGAAGGAAAATCGTATTTGCCGGTGTATATCGGTAGTGTCGAGGCTCAAATGATGATCGACAACGGTTTGTTTTCCGATTCCGGCGATGTCATCGAGAATTTCTTTGGCAACAATGTTGTTGTCGCCGGTGTTTTACCGGAAACTGGTACTGTTCTCGACATGATGCATTTTGTCGGACAGGGGTTTGTGTACTATTGAGTAGTTGCCGTCATTTTCTCCATCCATTCCGTTGTAGAGCGATCTATCTGGTTTAGCTGTTCGAGATTAAGGTTCGGTATTACCACTCCGATTTCGTCTGCTATTTCAAGTAATGCTTGATGTATAACCGAAATATTTAAGTTCGCCGGGGCATCACTGACAGCTATACATCCTCCGCTCGATCCGAAGCCGCCTTCAATATATATTCTATCAAGCCCCGATAGGGGCTTAATCGCCGCCCTTAAATACGCGGTTACATCTTCCAAAGATGTGCTCGGTCTCATATGAGGATGAAAACCTATTTCTCTATTTCCAATCGCTCCTCTCGCAGCTTCCATCAATTCAGCTATTGAGGCTTCCGTACCACATCCCTTGGTATCCGACACTATAACGCGACTTCTTTTTGTTCTTAATTCTATCCTACTTATTAATTCCGCAACTTTTTCCGGCGTATTGTATTCTTGCGTAGGCGCATTACCTCCCGTCGCCATTGATAAATAAACATGCAAAGGGACTTTTGTTGTTCGAGCGAGATCAAGCATGGTTCTGTATCTTGCCATTGATATACTCGCAAGTGTGTCTGCGTGCGCGAGTATTGCACCTTCAGGTATAGGCTGCCCGTCGTCAGTTTTTCTTATGAAATTATTTCGCCATAAGAAATCCGGATCTGTAGACATAACGCAAGCCAGTGCGTTGATAGCTCGCGTTCCAATCATCTCTCTTGCCTTACCTAAATGCTCTTCTCCAGAACTCAATAGAAGCCCTTGAGCAATGACTCTTGGCCGTTCCTTAAGCCACTCTTCGGCTCCCGACATTATCGGGACGACTTTGCCATTAGCAATGCTTGCGGCATCGAAATCTTTTATTCCTGCTTCAGACACCGACTGAATATGTGCGGCGGCTCCTTCCGCCATCAATGCAAGACATTCTCCCTTTCTTGACTCCATGGGTCTAATCCCTTGCGTTCCATCGCGAGTAGTCGTATCTACATAGAGTACTTTAGTCTTCATTGTTCGAGTTAAGGAGTTTTGCATCCGCAAAACGGTTTATAATATGGGCCGTTCCGGCCTCAAGGCAGGCATGAAAACACAAAAAGATGATTTTTGTCAAAGAAAACTGCATAATATGCGGGTCGTCGGGGTGTAGCGTAGTTGGCTAGCGCGCTAGCATGGGGTGCTAGAGGTCGTGGGTTCGAATCCCGCCACCCCGACCAATTGCAATCTATTTCGCCTCTTTTCTGAAGAAATATGTCGCGAAAAAAGTTGTTACCGGCAACGCAAGCGCAAGACCGATGCTGCCAACAAGAGTCCTTACTATCTCCGTTGCTATCATTTCGTTATTGATTGCATTCCTGAATAAATCCACGTTGTTTCCACTGATATACAGCGTCAACAATAGAGGGAAAGCCGTTCCCGCGTAAGCCAAAAACAACGTGTTCACCATCGCCGCAATATGATCAACGCCTACCACCATCGCTCTTTTGTAGAGTTCATATCCGTGTAATTTCGGGTTTGCTTTCTTGATTTCGATAACCGCAGAAACTTGCCCTATCGTAACATCGTCAAGCACACCGAGTCCTCCTATTATGAAACCTGCGAGCATGATGCCTTTCAAGCTTATCGCAATCCCCATCTGATCTATCAAATAGATAACCTCTTCCTGAGTGAATCCCGCCAAATGAGTGAGCCCTGAAAACATTACCGAAAGCATTCCGACCGCCGTTATTCCGAATAACATTCCGGCAAGCGCTATGGTCGATTTTTTATTTATTCCATACACCAAATATGTCGAACCGGCTGTGAGTATCGAGCCATATATTATCGTCCACAAGACTGGGTCGGCACCTGTTAATATTTTCGGTATTAAAAAATTCAATATGATGAAGAAACTCAAGACAAGCGATAGAATCGCCCTTATACCTTTCCACCTCCCTATAAGACATATTATCAATACGAAAACCGCCGATAAGATATATATATCCGTATCCCGAACATAATCCGAAATATAAAAAACATTTTCTCCCTCCATACTCGTATAACTGGCGATTAAAACCTTCTCGCCGGCCTTGTAGTCATTGCTCGAATAAGCTCCCGTTTGAGTACTCGTTATGATTATTTCCTCTCCTTCCATATCTCCCGTCAGAACTTCAGCCTTGAATTCATATTCCGTTCCTCCGCTTGCAAGCTCTTTCTCCGAAATCATGCTTTTTATTTCCGCCTGAAAATATTCCGACTGCACGGAATTATCTTCCGCACCCGCAATGCTTATACCGCTGAAAAAAAGTTGGCAGGCGATAATCGCCCAAATGATTTTTTTCATATTTTTACAGCTTTTATTATCTGATTTGTCCAAACATCTCCGCTTCTTCTAAAAATATTCGCCTCGACCTTGAAAAACGAATTTTCAAGATCTTTTACAACATGTTTCGGCAGGTTGTAATGTGATTCTATGACCAACTCTTCTCCTTGTTCCGTGAGCAGTTTCGGCGCCTTGCGTTGGTTTATATTTGTTAATATAAAAACCCCATTGGGCTTCAAAACGCGCCAGACTTCATCGAAAAATTCTTCAAGAGACTTCAAATGCACGATTACAAATGCGGCTACTACTATGTCGAATGATTCGTCCTTATAAGGCATATTTTGGACATCGCCTTTTTCCGCTTCCACTTTCGGATGCTTTCTCTTCAATATTTTCAACATCTCGCCGGAAATATCGAGTGCATGAACCGAACCGGCTTTTGCGAGCATATTTTTATCTTTCAACATATCCAAAACCCTGCCCGTTCCGGATCCTACATCCAGCATGGATTTTCCCGATAAATCACTTACAAGATTTTCGATTGCGCCGTCCTCGAAAGATCCTAAAAATTTCAGTTTTTTATCATAAAAAGAAGCATATTTGTCATAACCTTCTTCGCTTGAATATTTTTTGGGCATTTTCTTTATGTTATGATAACATTATTAACTTAGTTTCTATAATAACGTTTGGCAATATATAATTATGGAAACTCAACTACATGACGACCGGTCTGTTTCAGAACTTCCATCACTAGATAATTTACTTGCGTATGTTCTGCAGCGCCTTTCTGATATCGACCCAGAACTTATATCCGATTTCGACAAGATTGATCCGATTTCCAGAAACCATTCTATAAGAGTTGCATATTATGCTATGCGTCTTATTGAGCGTCGCATTTTGCAAATTAGCGATCCTGTTTATGAAAGAGGGTTTTGCGTCGCTAGTATGTTCCACGACATCGGGAAAAATGGAAGTCTTAATGGGCGTTTGTTCGGCAGTAGCGGACTGCTTGACTATCAACAAAGAGCTGTTGTGCAAACTCACGTTAGACTTGGAGTTCAAGCTTTGCAACACTATAACGAGTGGATTGCCGCAAAAATCTCCGCCGGCCATCACGAACATCAAGATAATCCATATCCTCGCGATGGCGGTCCGCATATTTCCGGATCTCAAAATAGACGAAGCGATCCATTGGCTGAAGCGCTTGGAGAATGTTTGGCGGCAATCGATCAGTTCGATGCGGTAACCGATCCCGCTAGGGTTTATTTTTCAACGGTGACGCCCGAAGCCGCGCAGGAAGAGCTTGCAAGTAGCGCCTATTTCCCAAACGAGATGACTCAAGCCATAATAAGAGATTTATTAAATATATATCAAGAAATCCAATCTGTGATTGCCACGTAGCCCTGTATTTATGTATCATTTCCAAGGAGATCGTTTTACGATCAATTTATAATAAGCGCCTTTCAGGCGTACTCGATGAAATCTACCTTTTTCGAATTCGGAGATTATCGGTTTGAGCCGAAAAAAAAACTTATCAGTTTCGATTATTTAATACGTTTTGCCGACAGTGATCCTTTATGTTTTACGGAAAAAATTATTTTACCTAAGACGCCGGATCAAATTCCTGCCGGATTGCTTAATAACCTTCTTCAGTCTCTCCATATAATTCTCGGCATCAGTTATTATAAACTTTATTGTCCTCCGAAAATTCGTCTCGCAAAACCGCTATCGAAGGATCAGGCCGAGTTTTTCAATACTGTTTATCGAAAAGGACTTGGAGAGTTTTGTTATAGAAATAAAATCGATCCGAAAAAGATTGCGAAATTTCCACATAAAAAAATTGCTACATGTAGCTATAGGTTCCCGCGACGCGACAGCGCTCTTGTTGGAATCGGTGGCGGCAAGGACTCGATAGTCGCCGTTGAGATGTTAAAAGAGATGAATTATCCGACTGACGCTGTCTTGTTGGAGACTCAAAAAGGTTCAAGCGTAACGGATTCCGTTGTCGCCAAGACTGGACTTAACTGCCTTAAGATTACGAGGTTGTTGGATCCGAAAATTTTCCTCAAATACGAATGCTCTTATAACGGGCATGTTCCGATCTCCTCCGTTTTTGCTTTTCTTGGAACTCTTGCTTGCGCGCTCTATGACTACAGTTATTTCGTTGTTGCGAATGAACACAGCAGTAATTTTGGGAATATTCGTTATCGCGGCGAGGTTGTGAATCATCAATGGAGCAAGTCTGCCGAATTCGAAGAGATGGCGCAAAATTACATCCGTAAATTTATAACGCCTGACATAACTTATTTTTCCGCAATAAGACCTTTTTATGAAATTCGCGTTGTCGAAATGTTTACGAAATATCCGAAATATTTTTCCACTTTCTCGAGTTGCAACAGGAATTTCCGCATTCAAAAAGATCGTCCAAAAAGTTTGTGGTGCGGCGAGTGTCCGAAATGCGCTTTTGTGTTTTCTATGATGGCGGCGTTTTTGAGTCGAGAGGAAATTGTGAAAATTTTTGGGAAGAATTTGTTTGAAGACCGCGAATTATTGCCTATGTTCCGCGATATTTTGGGTTTTGGGAAGTTGAAGCCTTTTGATTGTGTCGGCACTTTTGAGGAGTCGCGAGCGGCTTTTTGGATGGCGCGTGAAAGGTTTGCGAAAGACTTGGTTATGAAAACTTTTTTGCCAAAAATAAAAGATGGCGAAGAGTTGGTTGCGAAAGTTTTTCGCACAAATGTCTGCGTTACCATGCCTCCGAAATTCCAATTTTTAGGCATGAAAAAGGCGTTAATTCTAGGATACGGCAAAGAGGGCAAGGTCACGCATGAATATTTGAAAAAATTCTATCCTTCTTTGGAAGTGGGGATTGCCGATTCGCAAGATGGAAAAGATTATTTAAAGAAACAATTCGAGTTCGATATCGCGATCAAGACTCCCGGAATAAACAAACGCGATATAAAAATTCCTTACACGACGGCGACAAATATTTTTTTCTCACATATTTACGGCAAAAATTTAATAATCGGTGTAACCGGCAGCAAGGGAAAAAGCACTACGACTTCGTTGATTTATTCGATACTGAAAGAGGCTGGAAAGAAGGTGCATCTGCTTGGAAATATAGGATATCCGATGCTGGGGGTATTCAGCAAGACACAAGACACAGACAGCAGAGAAGATGAGATTTTTGTACTCGAATTGTCGAGTTATCAGCTTGATGACATTAAGTTCTCGCCGAACATTGCGGTTGCAACGAATTTATTTCCGGAGCATATGGATTTTCATGGTGGCATTCACGAGTATTATGGCGCGAAAAAGAATATCGTTGCGCATCAAAGAGAAGGTGATGTTTTCGTTTATAATTCCGGCGTTAAGGATTTCAAGAAATGGAAGACTCCTGCGAAAAAAATCCCGTCTAATAAGAAGTTGGTATTCAAAGGCTGGAATATTCCACTCTTGGGCGAACACAACCGAAGCAATTTGCAGTTGGCTTATGCTGTTGCGAAAGAGCTCAAGATACCGGATTCAGTTATCAAACGAGCTGTTGAAAAATTTAAATCACTGCGTCACAGACTTGAATTTGTCGGAGAATTTAAAGGAATAAAATTCTACGATGACGCTATTTCCACCGCTCCGGAATCAACGATTGAGGCGATAAAAGCTCTCTCAAATTATGGCGCAATGAATGCTTCGCGTCCTAGCGCTATTGGTACTATTTTTCTAGGTGGAAGTGATCGCGGATATGATTTTTCAATCTTAAGAAAAGTTTTGAAAAAATATCGCATAAAAAATATTGTCCTTTTCCCTGATAGCGGCAAAAGGATTCTCGAGTCGCGAGTAGGACTTAATGTGCTTGAAACCAGCATCATGAAAGAAGCTGTCGCGTTTGCATATAAAAATACTGCGCGCGGACAAGTTTGCTTATTATCAACAGCTTCGCCAAGTTACAGCTTGTGGAAGAATTTTGAGGAGAAGGGGGATGAATTCAAGGCAGAAGTTAGAAGGCAGAAGGCATAAGTCTATTCTAATATTTTGTTGGCTGCCGCCATCATACGCGCGTCGTCTTTTTCCGTTTCATGCGTATAGCCCAGTAAATGCAGAACTCCATGCACGAATAAGAATTGTAGTTCGTATTTGAGAGTGTGGCTGAGTTCTTTCGATTGTCTTCTTGCCGTATCTATCGAGATATAAATTTCACCAAGCATTTCTTCACCTGGGAACTGCTCCGAATCTTCGTATGCGAATGAAATAACATCTGTCGGCTTGTTCTTGCCGCGGTAACGCTTGTTTATTTTTTTAATTTCCGCGTCATCAAGAATCGTGAGTGAAGTTATTTTTGCGCTTTTTATTTTCGGCAAGAGTGAGGTAAAAATTCGCTTGTCGATTTTTGCGCCTACTTGATTTGAATAGAGAAGTTTCATTGTATGCCTTGCCATAAGTTTTCATAAATTCCCCACTCTGATTCATCGGTTTCCCAATCTGCATAAATCGCAACACCGGTGAAAACGGATACATTCGTACGCTTATTATTAAGCCCTTGGACAACGCCTTTCAAGCCGGTTTCCATATTCTCAACCTCGGGATCGAAGCTCTCTTTGTCGTCTTCATAGGTCGGTATCCCAATTAACAATTGCGCATCGGAATCCACAAGAATTTGCGTCAAGTAAATTATCTGTTGCTCCACGAGCCATTCATAATGTTCCGTTTCTCCGAGAGAAGTATCGTAGGTCATAATGACAATTTGATCCGCAGTTTCAGCTGTCGACTTGAAATAATCCGTTTCCCAGTAGCTTTTTATATCCTGATCCAAAATCTCGCCTGCCAAATCGCTCAAAAGCGAAGGCTGCCATTCATCTGTTGCAACAGATATAAACGCACTGTCTCCAAGCTCGGTTCGCGTTTCTTCTAGTAGCGTCAAAAACGCAGTATCTTCATGGGCAATCGGCTCAATATCGTAATGTATTCCATCAAAACCTGTTTCCGAAATGAGTTCTCCGCAGGTTGTCGTTATGTTTTTGCGAATTATCGAATCGTCAATATCAAGCTCTGACCTCACTTGTCCGACCCAAGCCAGAGCAACAATGTCCGGATTTTTAGCTTTCAGTATCTTCAAAAACTCACTTGCGAATTTATAACGCTCTTCCGGAATTGTCCCATCACTATCAAAAGGGCCCGTATGCACGTAAACGTACTTAATGTCGTATTTGGCCAGTTTAAGCGCTAAGTCCTCTATTACGGCCGTTTCCTGCTCGTTACCGACCCATGCGTGCTGAAGCCATAGGCCGTTTGATTCGAGATTAAAATCCTTACCTTCCAAATCGCTGTGCGGACCAATAATAAAATACCAGCCGGCAAGAAGCGCCGTTATGGCTACAACAATTATTGATTTTATAATGACTTTTATTGTTTTCATACGAAATACATATTAGCCTAAAAACTCATTTGTCTGAATAAATCAGAGTATCCCATATACCGCAATCCCGAACGCAACGGATACGTTAAGCGACTCTTTTTCTCCGTACATCGGTATAAAAACAACCTTATTCGACTCCGCAAGTATAGATTTTCTTATCCCTGTCACTTCGTTACCAACCACGAGACAAACTTTTTTGCCATATTTAACCCTGTCAAAGCGTTTACTCCTGTTGGTAAGCTCAAGCGAAACTATTTCATAACCTTGTTTTTTCAACTCTTTTACGGTTTTCAAAGCGCTTTTTTTGTACTCCCATAGGATAACGTTTTCGGCTCCGAGAGCGGTTTTTGATACCTTGCTGTCTGTCGGCAACCCTGTTATTCCGCATAAATAAATCTTCTCAACTCCGGCTCCGTCAGCAGTCCTGAAGATTGATCCGACATTGTGAAGACTCCTTATTGAGTCAAGCACTACGCAGATACCAGTTTTTCCTTTTTTATTAGCCATATTTCGCAGTTCGACTAGTCAAGACACTGAGCACGCCAAAAATACCATTTTCGACCTCCAAAATAAAGCTACAAAAAAACAGTGCCTTCCAAAAACCATCAGCCAGAAATGACGCCCCTCAGTCGCTTTTTCAAGCTTGATTAATCAAAAAATTTTCGTGATTTTTCAATGACTTTTTCAAGCCAGAAAACAAACTCGGCTACCAAGGCAATAGTTTTATAATTTTTAAAACAAATCCGCCTGCACATGCAACAGTAGACAACCCCCAAACATTGTCTAGACACAGTAGACACACTGTCTAGACAGGCTGTCTACTGCCGGCTTCACAAGCCTATAATCCGCCTATACACAGGTAGACAAAGGGTAGACACCGTGTCTATTTCGTCTAGACATTGTTTTTCTTTACTCTTAGAATGGGCTTGCATGACTAATTTCACTATAGACAGACAGCAAGCTTCTGAATTAATTGGCGTTTCTTTACGAACGCTTGATCGCTATATACGCGCAGGTCAATTGAATGCACGCAAAATAAACGGATTCGTAAAGCTTGATGAGTCGCAAGTCCGTGGTTTTAAGACCGGCTATGTACCTCGCCAAGAGCAACCGCAAGAAGATACCGAAATCGTACAGGAGGGCGTTCCAAAAATCCGAATACATCGCTCTTTAAACAGTTTTGACCGTGTAGAGGCTATCGACGTCCATTCGGAAGTTTCTCGCGTGCTGGGCGAAGAGATTTCGAGTTCTCCGCGTCAGACAGACGTTTATGAGGTGTTGTATAAAGAAACTCGCGAAGAATTGAAGGATTATCAGAAAAAACTGGAGATCGCCAATTATCGCGTAGGGCATCTTGAAGCCCAAGTCAAAAATTCGATACCACTTTTGACGTATCGCGCGGAAAGCCTTAAATCAAGTACCCGCGAAAACGTTCTGAAAAAAGCCGTACAAGACCAAGCGAATAAATCAAAAGGGCTTGAGAGAGTTTTGGATCTCGAAAAAACGAATGCAAAGATTTATGCGGGATTGTTGTTTTTCATACTACTTTTGCAGCCGATTTTGTGGTGGGTGCTGAGGAGGTAAGGATCAAGACACAAGACACAGACAGCAGAGGGGGAAACATGGAAACGTGTTTTTCACTTTGATTTAATGCGCTTGGTGTATATCAGATATAACAATGCGTACTACTGCATTCAAAAAATCAATCGCATGGCAAAAAGGATATATTCTCGTATTGGAAATTTATAAATCAACCGATTCATTCCCGATCAAAGAAAGATATGGATTGACATCACAAATAAGACGTTCGGCGTCTTCAGTAGTTTTTAATATAGCAGAAGGATTATTAAGGAATACACTGAAAGAGCTTACTCGTTTTTTCATTATATCTAGGGGTTCATGTGGCGAACTCGAAACACAATTGATGCTGGCGAAAGATCTGGGCTATATAACTACTGAAGTATCTGATAAATTAATCGGTCAAACAGTCGAAATAATCAGAATCCTAAACTCTTCTATAAAAACACTGCAAGCCAAATAATTCACCCCTCTCTCTTGTGTCTTGTGTCTTGCTGTCTGCTCCTTACTCCTCACAGTTTCTTCTGCACCAGATACAAAAACATTCCAAGCATTAGGAATCCGAATACAACTTCTATCGAAGAGAGGGCTTTTGTTATAAATAGCTTCGGCGTGTAATCGCCAATTCCAAGTGTAGTGAATGTAACTATTGAGAAATAAATATAATCAAACCAATGAGCTGACTCGCTCGGGATTGTTTTGAACTGCTCGCCGACCTCTAAATCGATTATGAAAAATAGCAGAGCCATTCCGAGTGCAAACAACATAACCGTTATGCCCCATCTTGCAAAACTATCTCCGTACATACTTGATAGTTCCAAAAATCTATAAGCCGCCCATTCCCCATAATGACCACTGAACCAATAAGATCTTTCCCTGTAGTACATTTTTTCTATATACGCATGTCTCTTGCTTTCATTAAACCCTTTTCTTGCATAATTAATTTCAAGGGAGCTGTAACATCTCTCCATAAGACGGTAGAAGTCTTTTATTTCCGATTTTGTATAGTTTTTTGGATTTTTCGATTGCTCTTTATCGCGTGCCTTAAATTCATCTCTCATCTTTTCGAACATATCTCTGCATTCCTCAGTATCATAAACCAAATGAGCCTTAAGAAGACTCTGTAGAAGATAATAATAGCAAAGTCCTCGTTCCGTATGATCGTTCTCTTTCAACTCCGCGAGTCGCCCCTCGAATACCTTCTTCAGCCTTGCGTATTCATGAAAATCTCCGCGCTGTTCGATAATACTTATTGCTTCGTTGAAATTCATGATGGTAGATAGTAGATAATAGGTTGCAGATGGCAAATCAACTTCCGTATATTGTAAAACTTTTCGAGTCATAAGTCAAGCGTGGCCGGCTGGTATTGTAATTGCCCCTCTAAATATTTTAATTTGTCTTTCTAGCGATTCAATCTCCATTGCTTCAAAACCCGGTGTATTCATAATGACTTCTAAAACGGTACCATCATCCAGTAGTTCTTCTCCTGTAAGATAATCATCTTGGCCGCTCTTTTGGCTCTTCGCGTAATAAATCGCTGAAATTTTCCCTGACTCATCGCGTCCGACAACGACTATGCAATTCTGTTCGCATGTTTCATCATGCGGAATATCAGTATAAATTCGCTCGTATCCTCTTCCTTTTAATATAGAATCAATCTCCTCCACGCTTCTTGCTTCAAAACCGCCTTCTGGAAGCAAATCTTTTGCGCTTTCATGTAAAACCATCACTATACGCCCATGCGAGAACAGCTCTGCATATAGCTGGCCTGCCAGCGCAAGTTCCCTGAAAATAGAAAGCTTATCGCTTCCGCATATCAGACAGATCGATCCATCTGGCTTGGAAGTTTCTGTCATACTATTTATTTTAATCGTAATTAGTAGAGGCTTCTACAAAAGTATCCTTTTTACTGCAATATGCAAACTTTGGCTGCAAATAATTCATCGCTCCTCGACGTATCTTCTTCGAATACGTCTTCGTTGCGCTTCATTATTTTCGCACAAAGTTTGCATATTTCGTATTAAAATTGTACTTTTGCAGAAGCCTTCAGTAGATTTTTTCTGATGAAAAAGAAACTCTTTTATTTCTCGTGGATTTCGGCAGGACTTCTAAGTTTCTTTTTTGACTTTAGGGTAATTGATTTTTTTAACGGATTCGATCATCCGATTTTGGACGGCGCGATGATATTCCTAACGGATTTCGGGCTTATGTTCGTCTTGGCATTTTTGATGGGAGTACTTTTTGAAGAAGGGAAGTGGAATTATCTAATTCTGATTATAATAGCTTTGTTTTTTACAACCGAAGTGGTTTTTTCGCTCAAGTTTTTGTTCCAAGTTCCGAGACCTTATGACGTCTATCATGATGTAAAAAAACTTGGTTTTGCGCTCGGATACAGCTTCCCCAGCCTTCACACAGCTCTGGTTTTTTGCGCATTGCCATTTTTCCGATTCGGACGGCTGAAATATTTCAAAGAATGGTGGCTGTTATTTTGCGTTCTGATAGGTGTTAGCCGTCTATACGTTGGCGTACATAATTTGAGCGATGCCGTTTGGGGAGGACTGATCGGTTTTTTTATCGGGGATTTGATATATTTCTTGGAAGGGCGGTACAAAATAAGCGCATGGTTTCTGTACCATATAAAAGATAAATTCGAGCTGAGAAGGCAAGTAATGCATTTGGTAACAGGACTTGGTATCGCGTTTTTGTTATATTTGGGACTTATCGGATGGAAATTGCTTGTTGTTATTGCGGTTGTCGGGCTTGCAATTTCACTGATTTCACGAAGAATTGATATTCCTCTAGTGCATGATTTTTTGGATTTTTTCGAGCGACCGAATGTGAGACGAAAATTTCCCGGCATGGGATCGTTATTCATGGTTCTTGGCAGCTTACTAACCGTTCTACTGTTCGATAAACAGGTGGCGATTGCCGCCATTGTCATAATGGCTATTGCCGATAGCGTGACAATTATTGTTGGCAAATATTTTGGTCGAATCGATATACCGTGGAATCGAGAAAAACAGTTTGAAGGACCGATTGCGGCGTGGATTATGGCATTTCTGGGAGCGGTTTTCGTAATCGGATGGGCGCCCGCCTTAGCCGGAAGTTTCGCCGGAGCATTTGTGGAGACTTTTCGTTTCAAGATAGGACGAGTGAGAATCGACGACAATTTGATTGTTCCGGTCGTGGCAGGAGTTGTGATGACTATAATCGTTACATGAAAAATCGAAGTTTTATCAATAAGGTTTTTCTGAATTTGTATCTATTGATTGATATAGGACTGCCTTTGGTTGCCGGAGGGTTCTTCATATACGACGGACTGCCAAAGTGGTACATTTCGGTTCCTACTTTTTTTGTGTTCTTGTTGATATTTGCAGGATACGGATATTATGTAAAACTTGGTTTTCCTCGAGGGTTTTTTCGTACCGCGCTGGCGTTTATTGAGTCTTACGTAAGCGTATTTTTGATCTTCTTTTTTGGAAAAAACCTTTCTGAATCAATTTTGATTTCCGGAATTTTTGATATTACAGGATTTGTCGCAGGTTTGATTATCGCGATGACATTCTCGTACTCACTTGTCGCGAGATGGAAGGTTAAGCCGGAAATAAAAGAAGAACTTGCACATAATTCCAGCGGAAAATGGGCAAGCGTGCTTCTTGCCGTTTGGCTGATATGTTTTGAATTTTTTGGATTTAAATTTTTTCAAAAAACGCATCAGGATTACAGCCTCGCCGTAGTCGTGTTTTTCTGGATTGCATATCAGATGCCTATGGTCACAGGCAGATCCAGAATGCTGCTGAACGGGTTCAAGGAGAGATGGACTGGCAAGAGCTGTATTGACAAATCTTTGCAAATATGATTTAATTATACTCTTAAAAATAACAATTATTTATATGCCAAGAGATGGATACGACGGGGTGCCTTGCAGAACTTCTCAAGATTGTAAGATACAACGAGCCCGCGATGCGCAGCCTCCTATTGTTGTTGAAAGCATCGAGAATCAGAGGGATCGTATTAGAAGAGAAATTGCAAGGAGACAGGGACGCAATACATAAATTTTATACGAGGTTTGTTCGCAATATCGCCATGAAATAATTTATCAAAAACGCCAGCGAATTACTACCGTTGGCCTTGCGTCAAGGGTGAGCATACACTATCCTTGGCGTATGACTGACGAAAAACTATATCAACTTTGTAAACAATACGGGCAATGGACTCTCCACTGGAGATGGAAATTCACAGGCTTGCTTCCCGAAGTGAATAGAAGGCGTTTATATGAGAAGAAAGGCTTTGCGTCGATTTTTGAATTTGCGGCTAAGCTGGCCGGACTTAGTAATGATCAAGTCAGATTAGCTTTAAATTTGGAGAGAAGATTTGAGGACAAGCCGGCTCTAAAACAGATGTTAGTTGAAGGAAAGACCAGTTTGCATAAATTAACACGAATAGCTTCCATTGCTACGGTTGAAAACGAACAGGAACTTGCACAAAAAGTGAATGTCCTGTCTAAAAATGCCTTGGCGACATTGGCACGAGACGAACGGGTCGGCTCAAAAAGTCTGCCCGGGCAGACGCTAAAATTCGATCTTTCCGATGAAGTGATTGAGCAGCTGAATCTACTGCATGCTCAAGGGAAAGATGTGAATGTGTTGCTGATGGAACTGCTGAAAGAACGGGAAGAAAAAATTGTAACCAAGAAAGAAGAGCTGTCTCTAAAGGCCATGAAGACTGATTCGCATTATGTATCTGCCGAAGTCCGTCATCTTCTTAAAGAAGAATATGGAGAAAAATGTTCTATAAAATGGTGTTCGCGTCCGGCAGCTGTAATCCATCACTCGCAGCGTTTTGGCTTGGCTCATACTCACGATCCTAAATTTCTCGCACCTCTTTGCCACGAGCATCATCAAATCGCGCATAGCATCGACGCGAGAGTGCAGTCCTATTCCCATTCAATAGTCGCAGGTGGCTTGTTTGTGATGTCGTAAAAAACCGCTGAAATCCCGTGTATTTTCATCAGATCTTTTGCAAGTTTTTCGACTTTTTCCCATGGGAGTTCGGTGAAATTCGCGGTCATCGCCTCTTGTGAAGAAACCGGACGAATTACAATTGATTCTTGACCTTCGGCGTTAACGGATAGTGGGATCAAGACTGTCGGGCATTGCCAAACGGATTTTTCGTCCTTGATCGCATCCATAACCAGAGCGTCCGCTTCTTGCAACTTGGCAATACGTTCAGGCGTTAGATAACTTTGCGTGATCGAGACTTTTTCGATTTTGACTCCGCTGATTTCAACAAGTACTCGATTGATCCGAGAATCAGTATTGGTAATCGACGGAGAGATTGTTCGTAATTTATTCCAGTCGTGAGCAGAATCCAATACAAAAGGATGCCTGTAAGTTCGCTCATCGCCTTGGACTCCGACGCTTTTTATAGGGAGTAGATGTCCGTTTGGCAATTTCTCATATTTACCATCTTCCTTCTCCGCGCATAAACATCTTACCGCCAGTCCCGGTCCTGGGAACGGATGCCTGTTAACCATTTCTTCCGGCAATCCGAGCTGGGCGCCAAGCTCGCGAACTTCATCCTTGTACAACTCCTTGATTGGCTCAATTATCTTGCCTTGTCGGATCATTTCTTCGATCTCCGGAACGCGGTTGTGATGGGTTTTGATCTTGTCTGCGTTGCGCGTACCTCCCGATTCAATCGTATCGGGATAAATTGTTCCCTGACCGAGCAACCATTCGTCGGGATTTAAATTAAGTTTTTGAGCAACATTCCGTTGAATTTCAAGAAATTTGTCGCCGATGATTTTGCGTTTTTGTTCGGGTTCGTAAATACCTTTAAGCGCGCTGAAAAATTCTTTTTCCGCGTGTTCGATGTGAAGATTTTTTATCCCTATTTTTTCGAGGGATTTTTTTATTTGAGCGGTCTCGTTTTTGCGCATAAAGCCTGTGTCGACATACATCGCGTAGACGCGATCTTCTCCTAATGCCTTGGCGAGAAGTGCGTATGCGACTGTCGAGTCAACGCCGCCGGAAACGAGCATGAAGACTTTTTTTGAATCGACTTTTTTATTGATAGATGCAACTTCTTCGGAGATAAATTTCTCTATTGACCAGTCGCGTTTCGATCCTGTTATCTCAATAAACGTATCGAGAATTTTCATGCCGCATTCCGTATGAGCCACTTCTGGGTGAAATTGTACGGTATAAATTTTTCGCAATTCATTCGCAGTTGCCGACATCTTGTCGTCTCTTGTCTCGCCAACGACTTCAAATCCTTCGGGAACTTTTTCCACCGTATCAAAATGCGAAGCGTAAACTTGGTAAGATTTTTTTTCGAGATGTTTGAATACGCCTATGTTTTTTGTAACAGTAAATTGGGTCAAGCCATACTCGCCAACAACCCCTTTAGCTACGCGACCACCAAGTGCGCGCATCGTGTACTGATGTCCGTAGCAGATGCCCAGTATCGGGATACCGATTTCATATATCGTCCGGTCGAGCTGTGGAGATTTAGGGTCGTTAACAGAAGCCGGTCCGCCGGAAATTATTATGCCTTTATACTGCTTAAGATCGGACGCCGGAATGTCGGTTGAACGAATTTCGGAATAGACGCCTAGACGTCTGATGCGATCTGCAATTAGATGAGCCAACTGACTCCCGAAGTCTATAATGACAATTTTATCCACCCTTTTATTGATTAGGTTTTACAACTAAAAAATACACGAATAGCAACAATAATCAAAGCCCCCTCTGAACAACTGTAATCGTTCGAGGATTTGGATCTATGTAGTTCCCGTGCTTGTCGCGAATATTGCGAAGCGTTATCTCATAAAATTCTTCGTCTTGGCTAGTCATTCCGATCGTGTCCAGCCAAACATTACTCCCGTCGCAAGTGATCGTGTCTATATAGACAGAATCTGTTTGTCCGGACACTGTCTTGTCCGTGTCCAGTATTGAATATGCGAATGGATCCGAGGCCGTGGCACAGTCGAGAGGTTCGTTAAATCCGATATAAATTTTATTCAATTCAACTATTTCATGAGAGTGGATTCGTGGTGCAGTTTCGTCCGGATTTATTTTTATGCTAAAAATCTTATCTTGAGTTAGATCCACCGATAAATACGCGTGCTCTTCTTTGGTTTCAAAACTATCGCTCTCCAGCGTCGAGCCCTGTGGCGTATGAACGATTATTTCGTAATGATCAGCTTCCGTGCCTGGCTGTTTAACAAGATGAAGACTGTAAACTCCATCCGCTACGACCGAAATCGGTAAAGAGTATGTATATGTCAGGGTTGTGTTTTGACCATAGCCCAACCTGACTATGTCTCCGAATGCCTGATAATCATCGTATAACTCCGTGTGCGTTTCATCGGATTCGCTTATCAATGTTGCGCCCGATGGCACGAATGCTCGGAAATAGCCCTTATAATCTCCGCTCAAAGGTATGTTGTTACCGCCGAAATGATCTATTGCGATGGTCAGTGTAGAGGTTACTGAATCCTCTCCAATCGTTACTTCGTATTTTATATTTCGAGAAATATATCTATCTCCTTTCATGCCACCGAGGTTGGATTCGTTGATCGCCAACAGGTCACCCTGCGTATAAGGCATCGTCGCGCTCCAGCCGAGAGTCGTAATTTTGTGCGCCATAAATTCATCCTCGAACCATAATATTATGTGTTTTTCGTTAAGACTCTGCACGATCGTGTCTGATAATTTTCTTATAGAGAGGGGACTGGCAATTATTTTTTGGACCAACTCTTTTATGATGTCTTTCATGATGTTTTTCCTTCCCGATATCTCTTCTTCGTTGTGGCGATCTATATCTGACACTTCCGCCTCAAGGGTTTCGAATAAGTTATTCTTGGTGAGGGAAAATTCGCCCGCTTCTATCGGTTCATACAGGCCGACTAAATCTTCAAGAGTTGAGAAGTCCACCGCGATTATCCCATCTATTTGGGCCTCGGGATTTGTAATTTGATAAAACTTAATCAGCTCCGTAGCGGAATCCTCGAAATCTATAAAATAGTTGGCATCGCGGAAGGTATATCCACCATAAGTTTCACTCCAAAGTAGCTCCTGCATCGGATAGTAAGGCGGATCGATATATTCGTGCTCATCTATTTCGCCATAAACATCATAGAAGTTCAGACCGGATGGAAACCCATGGCTAATATCAAGAACCCCATATGCGGAAATAAAACCGCCGGTTGGGCGAAGTTCGTTGTTATTCTGAAAAAGAATCAGATATGTTCGGTCTGAAAAAAGCGTGCCGACAAGACGGAAATAATCGGGAATGAAAGTGCGAAGCTGCCCCAAAGAAGAAACAACCCAGAGAATTGAAAGGATTATTATGGCTGCGAGTATATTCAGAGTTATTTTTTTTGAAGGCATGAGGGGAGAAGTAGGGGAAGTCGAAGAAGTGACATAGTGACGTAGTGAAAAGTATACAATAGGTAGTTTAACATACTCGTTTATATCCGCACGGAGTTGATTTAACCGTCGTTTTGTGGTAGAATTTAGTAATTTCTTAATAAAAATAAAAATGTTAACTCGAAATTTGTTCAATTCTGAAGACAGTTTTTTGTTCCCTAAAAGGGTTGTTCGCATTGAGGCAAATGAGTCTTTTGACCAAGCTCAAAATTACGAAAGCCTTGCTCAAAGATTGAATGCCGAATATGTGCCGATTCAAGGGGTCGAAATAAGTTTCAAAAAGGGCGATACGCTGGTTCAGAAAATTATGGATGAAGCCTATGGAGACAGCCTACCTCAAAAGCAGGCTCGCAACAGCTCTATCTTGATTGCCGCGAAAATGGCGAGGGCTGCCAAAACTAATAACCTTCCCGGATTCGACATCGATAATTTCAAAGCAGGAGACTCTGTGAAATTCTTACAGGGCGATAAAGTTGAAGTAACGTACTCTCCTCGCGGATCTCGCGAGAAAACGACTGTCGTTTTGGACTTGTCTGATGAAGCTGCTCATGAAGGCGTCGTACATGAAACAAGAGAGGCTCTTAGAGGCACTCGACTTGAAGTTTTCCAAGAAACGCTTAGAAGAATGAATGTTTATAATTTAACAGGTTCTTTGGGTTACAGCTGGGGCAATCAAGCAGACAAAGGTGAATTTTTGGATAAAGTTCATGATCTTGGATACGACAGAAGTCGAATGGGAGACATGGAGACTCCTCAATATAGAGGTGAGCTTTGCAAGTTTATTCAATCAAAAATCGCAGAAGAAGGTCCTGCAGAAATTTTTAATCAATTAAAAGCTGACAGCCTTGAATTGAGCGACGAAGAAATTGCGGCAATTCATAAGGCGAATGAAAACTGGACTCCTTCACAAGGCTTCACCGATTACCGAGAAGGCGAAGAAGAAGAATTGCCTCCGATCGAGAATGTAGCGGAACATACACATACAGTAAGCACTAATACGCAGGCTGGGATTGATGCCGCAGCGGCAGAATTCGATGCGCAGGCTATTCCTGAGAGAGAACGATCTACTCAACAAACGGAAGACGAAGTACTGGCAGAGGTTCTCGATTATATTACGCCGGAAGAATTGCAATCTTCTTTGAAATCCGCTCTTAGAGAAGACTTCCATGGCATTAGTGTTAATGTAGGCGTTGATCAAAAGACTGGTAGACCGACAAACCCTCAGCTTACACTGACGGGACCTGCCGGAACCGCAAGCGCATATGTTACCAATCCAAATCATCGCGAAGATCTTGGCGTCTGGGAGAAGAACGCAAGAAAAACCGCTCGAGAATTGGTGGCGCAAGTTGGGAATCCCGAAAGAACCGCAGAAGCCAAAGACGCCAGAATGGATGCTTTGAACAGAGATTGGGAAACAAATGTTTGGCCCCAAGTTAAAGTTGCTTTGGAAGCTTACAACGTTTCTAACGGAACCTCTATAGAGTTTTTTCAACCCGAAGCGAAAGCGGATGGAACGCGTACAATAATGTTGAGACTTGGCAGTAATCCTCCTTACGAGTTGGTTTATACCAACGTGATTCCAGGAAGGAAGGCGGAAAACTACAGCGAATCTAAGTTCTTCAACGTTGATCAGCAAAAACCATACAAAGATCTCGTGAAGGCGCTTACGGATAATGCCGATTATCTTGTCAAAACATATGAGGCTAAAGACCACGTCGACATGAACCAAGACTGGACTCAAAAAATGGAACCGAAGATCGCGCAGACATTACAAGATTACAGCACTGAGAAAGGTGTGAATATTACATCATCATCAAGGCAAATTTCCGCAGACGGAGCGCGTGTCCTTACTCTACATCTTGGCGATGATACTTTTGATTTAAACATAAAAGCTCCAAGGCTCGGCAAGGGCTATAACAGCAGGATGTTTGCCATCGGAGCTGTCGCTTACGGAAATATCGAAGATGCCGTTTGGATCGGTGCGGATATGCTCGTAAAACAACACCGCCGAAACGAAAAGCTTAAGTCTAAAGCTGACTAGCCTCGTTGAATCGCTTCATTACAAATTCTTTGTCGAGCGCTTCTAGGAACCAGCCCGCTTGAGGACCCGAATTCTTGCCGAGTAACACAAGATAAATCGCTTCGAATGCCTGACGAGGTTCGAGAGTAGAAGATTTCCTTATCTCGTGAATTTTCCCGTGGAGCTCTTCTCCTTTCAAATCTTCCGTCATAAGTTTCGCGATATCGGACAAGAACTTCTTTTGGGTGTCAGTGAGCACAACTTTTGGCAGTTCTTTTTGAATCTCGAATTTGAATTGTTCCGGCGCGTAATCGGCCAACCATTTTTTACCATAATCAACTCGTAAATTCACTTCGGCGATATCTTCTTTTGTAAGGTCTTCGCCTTTTAGTGCGGACACTTCTTTCTTCGCGTCGAGATGTGGCATCTGCAAGAAGAACATTACGCGGCTGAATCTTGGGAGGTAATGTTTTTTCGGTTCTTTTTCTGATAATTGCGCGTAATGGAATAGACGTTCGAGATCTGGGAAAGTTTTTTGATCCATGAAAAACTGATCCGCCGCTTGATCGTATTGATCGAAAAGAACAGGTATTGTCGTGCCTTCCGGGTTGAAGTCGATTGGACGCTTTGGCGGAATTTTTATCATCAAAAATCTCAAAAGCTCGGGAGGAAGAAGGTCGGCAATTTCTTTCGAACTTGAACCGCGACCTTTTGACGAACTCATTTTCGCACCTTCTATAAGGAAAAATTCATAAGGTATGTTGTAAGGTGGTGGCATATCCAGTATCTCACGGCAAATTCTCTCCGAAATATCATGAGAACCTCCGGAGGTGTTGTGATCTTTTCCCGAACCTTCGATGTTCACGCCGAGTCCGCACCACTTAACAGCCCATTCGACTTTCCAAGGTAATTTTCCGCGACCATCATAAGGATTGACCTCTCCTTTGTGTCCGCAACCTTGTGCCCATTTCACCATATTTGGCTCACAAGAATATGTAACCTTATCGCCATTCATACCTGTTACTTTTGTCGTGCCGACCTTGCCGCATTTCTCGCAAATAACCTGAAACGGATACCAATCGTCGGGCTTAATCGAGCCGCTTACTTCTTTGTAGATATCTCTTATTTCTTTTGGATGCTTCAAGACACGCTCGATCCATTTGTTATATTTCCCTTTTAAATAAAGATCGCTGGCACGAATAATTTTTGGATCAAAACCGATCGATTTGATAACGGCGAGAAATTCTTCACCAAAATATTCCGCGTAATTCTTATATTTCGGATCAGGGGAAGGAACTGTGTAAAGCGGTTGTCCCATGTACTGCTTGTATTTTTCTTGGTCAAGATAGACCGGCAAGCCGTCCATCGGATCAAAATCGTTGAACTCAAAATAGTATTCGACCTCTTTTCCGCGTTCTCTTAAAGCTTGCGCGATAATGCCATGTATGACAACTCCTCGGAGTGATCCTATGTGGACACGGCCGGAAAGAGTCTTTTCATCTCTTATTATGAATTTCTTTTGGTTCGGATTTTTGGCGATGATGTCGTCGGCGATTTCGTCGGTCCAGAACATATGGGGGAAGTTGAAGAAGTAGAAGAAGTTGGGGAAGTGACGTAGTAATTAAGTGACATAGCGTCGTCGTGATTGCCGGCGCTATGTCGAGGGGTATTTTACGGGATTTCGACGAATAAGGCTAGAGCCCCAGAAGCGTATTGACAAAATCCTTGCATTGACATAAAATCGCCTTCTGTAAACACGTCGCGTGAAAAACTCAATTTCTCATCCAAATCCCGAACAACTTGCTTCTTCCAAACCGCAGGCTTTGACTGCACTTGTGAAGAGATTTTGTAGAGAGTTTGAAGCGCAAACCGTTCTTGAGTTTTCCGATTTTAAAATAAATTACATTCCGGCATCTGATCCGGATCATACCGTGATGATTGAAATAACCATTTATCATCAGAACGGAACTCAATCCGTACATTCTATAGTCTGTAGTGCGGTTCGAGGTGGCCATGCGACTCTCCTCGCTACGTCATCTCGGGTTGTAACTACGGACGGAGCTTGTAATGACTTACCACAATTTGCACTAGAGAGAGACCATCTTGAGAAGATAATGCTTGCGATTGCGGATGATCGTGAGGATGTATGTGAAAACGAACACCTTAAAGATGCCGTGGCTGAAGATCTTATGAGGATTTTCCATGTCAGATCCAATCGAGTTCGTTATTACGACCTTGTCGCTCGCGTCAGAAATTATACCGGACGATTAATTGAACTTCTGAATGGAAATTCCGATAACAATCAGGATTTCCTCGATACTGACATTGTAGCCGGAACAGATATGCGAACGCTTGCTGAAGGGGTTAAGAGGTTACGCGTCGAAGCGAATAGGCGAGGCGTGGCATTGGAAGCCGCTACCGGCGAAATAAGACTTTATAGGAAGCTCGTATGGGCACTTATTATTAGCTCATTAGGTCTTCAAGCTACAGCTTTGCATTTAATGGCTAAAGGATACCAATCAATGGAATCGATGGAATCGCAATTAAATGATGCCCGAAGCGATCTTGCAGATATGCATAGCCGTGAAAACGACCTTCTTTCTTCTGCAGGATTGGCCGATAGATACCTCGATCGAATGCAAATCCCCGATGACATGACGGATTCCGGCGTTCTTTTTTACGTTTCAGCTCCTCATTACGGGCTAACCGCTGCAGATTCACTGGTATCAAATTACGACATTTCGAGATCGTTTTTGGATAGCAAGTTCTTGGGAGTTAATGTTTCAGAAGGTGTTTCTTATCCCGACCGTAAAAAACCTATCAGGACTTTTGATTTCACAGTAATAGGTGATGTTTCAGGTGAAACCTTGCCCGAGAGCGCGACAGCCGATGGCACAGATGTTCGCTGGTCCGATGCTTTAAACTTACTTATGGATTCGCCTCCTGAAAACGATAATGAAATAAAGAAATTTATTGCATGGTGGTATGAAAATACTTTTACCTATACCGACCGTTCAAGTATTAAGCTCGACACGAACCATATTGAAATCGAGAGAAATAAAGACGGCAAGGTTACAAATGTCTATTATGACGGAGATGGCGCCGATAAACGCATAGTTTTGAGGAAGCAAAAACCGCTAAAAGATATTCCGCAAGGTAGCTTACAGCCAAGAGTTGATACGGAAGAAACAGCGGCGGCTTTGACCTCAAAACCTAATGGTAACAGCAAGCGAAGATTGTTTTTACGAACCGGGGTATGCCAAAACCTTAGAATCCCCGAACATTTATTGAAACCTGTTGCTCAGCTTAAAACCCACTTGAACTTTACATTCCAAGGTGCTCCTTTTACGACATCGGTTCCCGGACAATATCTGGTCAATGATATAAGAAGATATTTTCAAACAAGAGATGCCGGACCAAAAATTTCTTATAAAAAATATGGGGGAAATCTCGAGGAAAGACATGGGCTGGCGCATTTGATAGATCCTCAAGATCCATTGGCGAAATCCATAGTTGATTATATAAATAAAGGCGTCACAGATCCTCAACAACGCATATCCCGCATCCACGATTTCTGGGCTGAAAACACATCTTGGTCTAGGGAAACCGGCGACGTGAGCGCAAGACCGCCTCTTTCCGTTACAATGATTAGATCCGCGAACAATAATGGCAATGGCGGAGATTGCGATGTTTTGACGATTGGCGAAGCAACTCTACTTGCGGCTGACGGAAGCGCCGATGTGGCACTTATCTATGCCGATACTGATCCCTCAAAGGTCAATGGCAAAGAAGTATATTCCAGCCATGTATTGCTTGGCATCGATCCTGCGGATATCGATAAGATTTACGACAAATCAGATGCTAATGTTTGGCATACCGGCGATGGTCGTTCATGGGTTCTTACGGAGCCTCAAGGCGGTGACTATTATGCGTGCGCAAATGGTAAAATGTGCCAACACGGTTCTACGTTTGGAGAGTTTTCTCTGGGTACGCAACTTACGGTACGATATATTGAACCGATAACGAGTCAACAGCCCAACCACCCCTAATAAGTAACGGCATTAGAATAGAAGAATTTTCACTCCTTCGTGCGCTTGCCGGACTGGCGTCTTTATGTTATAATTAATAGATAATTTAACAAAAATAAACCATGTCACTTGAATCACATCAGGAAAATCGCGAGGTAAGACAAGATACTAAGCAAGAGCTTAGAGATCTCAGAGCTCGTATTGATATCGAGCAATCAAGAATACTTGATAGAGGAAATCGAGCACATAATAAAAGATATGATGAAAAGCTCGAAAGAAATGATGACGTGCTTATAGGCAAGGTGGATGCTTTTGTCGAAAGAGCGATAAATACAGATGCAGTTTCTCCTACAAGAAAGGTTGCAATGCTTCAAGAGGTTCTCGGTGTGCTTAATAACTACATAAGAGGACTTGACGGCGTATCGACCAATAAAAATCGAACAGCCGACAGACTTAGCGGTATCTTGGATAGGTTCAATAAAGAGATCACTACAAAAAGGATTGTTGAAAATGCAACAGATGGCGATCGAGATGCAGTAGTTCGTCATGATCTAGCCGATGATCATTCTCATGAACGCGCGGTTGAGAGACATACCGAAGTTGTCGGTGATGCTAGGCAAACATATAGAGAGCTTAAGTCTAAGATCGATATCGAACAAAGTCGCATTTTGAAGAGAGCTCTTCGAGAACACAACAAGAGATATGACGAAAAGTTGGAAAGGAATGATGATGTACTTATGAATAAGGTTGACAAATTCGTTGAAAAACTGGATGACACAAGAGTCATCTCTCTTACAAGAAAAGTTGCAATGCTCCAAGAGGTTCTAGGGGTGCTTAATAACTATATAAGAGGATTTGACGGCGCTTTTACCGGCAAAAACAGAACCGCCGACAGGCTTAGCGGTATTATCGACAGATTCAATAAAGAAATTCGAACAGCGCGTGACGTAATGGAATTCCGAGAAGGTGGCAGTAGGCCGGCACAAATCATAACAGAACAACTTCCCGACTTATCTGAATCTGTTGAGACTGGTCGTGAAATTTACACGGTTCGGCCCGGAGATAGTTTAACAAAAATCGTAAAAGACCATTTTGGAATAGACTGGCGAACAAGTCCTGCGGCCTCATTTGCGGTTGTTAGACTTTTAAACGACAAGTGCAGAATTGACGATACCAGAAGTGATCCGAATAAAATTCTCGCCGGAAGTCATTTGGACTTTGGCAAGGCAAGAAAATTACTCGGTCCTGACGGACAACCTACGGTTGAACATAAAGATGGCGCTATCGCTTGGTACAACTCAATTCCTTCCACTATAAAGAATGGGTGGACGATAGAAGACAATAAAAATGTTGACTAGGGTTTGTTATCTCCTCGCCGGTATCTTCGCCATTCCATCGGGAGCTCTCTTCTTCTCTATATCATAGAAACGCATCTGTTCTTTCTTGAACATCAGCTCGACACGTCCAATCGGACCGTTTCTGTGTTTGCGGATATACAAATCCGTAACGCCAACGCGATCTGTATCTTCTTCGTAATAATCCTCGCGGTACATCATCATAACAACATCCGCATCCTGCTCGATTGCTCCCGACTCTCTAAGATCTGACAATTGAGGAATTTTGCTTGGACGTTGTTCGACTGCGCGAGACAACTGCGAGAGCGCCATTATCGGGACTCTGAGTTCGCGAGCGAGCGATTTGAATGCGCGAGAAATTTCCGAAATTTCCTGAACGCGATTGGTAATCGAGCTTCCGCCGCCGCCGATACTCATGAGCTGCAAGTAATCGATAATCAAAAGGTCAAGTCCGTGTTCCGCTTGAAGGCGACGCGCCTTGGCGCGGAGTTCTGCTATAGATCCGCCTACGGAGTCGTCAATAAATATTTTAGACTGATTGAGTTCGTCCATTATCGAGCCTACACGTGCGAAGTCCTCTTCGGTGAGACGACCCGTACGCATTTTCCATGAATCGACAGCAAGAAGTGCGCAGAACATTCTTTCAACAAGCTGCTCTTTCGACATTTCAAGAGAGATCACGCCGACCGATTTGCCGATCTTCGCAACGTTTTGAGCGATGTTGAGCGCGAAAGATGTTTTACCCATCGATGGTCTGGCGGCAAGGATAAGCAAGTCCGATGGCTGCAATCCTGAAAGCATATTATCGAGCGTTGAGAATCCTGTCGGAATACCTCTGTATTTGTCCTTCGCGTCAGGGTCATGGAGATCTGAAATTTTTTCGTAAGTTTGCGCCAAAATATCCTTGATATGCACGAATTTATCCTTCAAAAAAGTTCTGGAAACGGAGAAAACCGATTTTTCAGCTTTTTCAATAAGCTCGTCTATCTCTTCCGTTTCATTAAAACCGAGAGCCGTAATGTCATGTCCCGCTTTTATCAGATTTCGCAAAGTGGCCTTTTGCTTAACTATCACTGCGTATTGAACAATGTGCGAAGCTGTAACGACTTCGTTAATAAGCTCAGCCAAATATGCGTTCCCTCCTATCTTATCAATCTCGCCGTTGTCCTTAAGGTTTGTGCTTAATGTCAAAAGATCTATCGGTGTTCTTCTGCCGAAAAGGTCCAAGACCCCTCCGTAAATTATTCTGTGCGCGTCATAATAGAAGTCCTCCGGATGTAAGATGTCGGCAATTTTTATGATTGCGTCTTTGTCTATCAACAACGAACCCAAAACCGATTTCTCGGCCTCTAGGCTGTGTGGCGGAACGTTTGAAACTGATTGAGTCATTTAACTTTGTGGTAGGGCTTGTTAATTTGTCACAAATCGCCGGCGTGTGCAATAAAAGGTTGTTAGGTTTTTGTTGCAGGAAAGGCGAAATAGATGGTAGATAGCAGATAGCAGAGGGGGATAGGGGAAAAGTTGGGGAAGTAGAAGAAGTATGAGAAGTGACATAGTGAAGAAGGGAGAAGACTTATGACTTACGACTTATGACCAATCAAGGGGAAAATATGGCACGGGATTTTTTATTATCAAAAGGATATGAAATTCTCGCGATGAATTTTCGCGCAGGGCAGATGGGGGAGGTCGATATAGTGTGCCGAGACGGAGACGAGGTTGTTTTTGTCGAGGTAAAGATGAGAAGCGGTAACGATTTTGGCGAGCCGGAGGAGGCTGTTGGCTTGCGCAAGTTGGCGAAAATCAGAAGGGTTGCGGAAATTTATCTTTCGCAAAACAGGCTAGAAAAAAGTCTGTGGCGAATCGATGTTATTGCGATCAAAAATAATGAGATTGAACATATCACTATAGACTAGTAATCTATTGGTGATGAACAAAAAGAAAATTATTTTAAGCTTGATCGTTTTGGTTCTTCTGATCGTCTTGGCGATACCTTTTTGCAAGGCGCCGAAAGGTAATCTTGTCTTTCGAGCGGATGAGGAATTTTTACCTTATACAGTTAAATTCCCTGGGCAGGTTACAATCGAAATGCCTTGCAGTGAAGCTGAATGTGCAAGTGAATTCGAAACGGGCAGTTATACTTTTTACATAGAGAAATCCGGATATTACGCGCTCGAAGGTTCCGCCGAGGTTATGGATGGCGAAACGAGTTATTTCGATATCGCGCTTGAAACTGTGCCGGCTCTCGCGGAGAGCTCTGCTAATATCGACGAAAGTATTTTTGAAAAATGTTATGGTGGTGTTGAGGCTTGCGATTTGGGATCCGGCTTCTCAATGGCTGCCGACAACGAAACCGGCTATATGACCTTGTGGCAAGGCGATACTCGGATGGCCACTTTCACAAAAGGCATGGAGGAGAATTTGATTTTTATAAATTCCGATTCGAGCGCAGCGATCGTTTATGACATTACGGCCGGAGATGCTTATTTCGTTGATTTCGAGAAGGATTCGAGAAGTTTTCTTTTTTCAGTTGATGGCGTGCAGGGACTTATGTTTTTGAATGATAATGAATACTTGGTTCAGTCCAGCGGTGGGATTTTTTGGTTGAGAGATGGCGAAAAACTTGGACCTTTGCATTTTGGCAACGGACTTGGCAGCGTTGCTTATGTAGGAGGGGGGGAGATTTATTTTATCGGAGATGGCGAAGTTATGAAGGATTTCGTGACTGCGGATGGGGTTTTTGTCGGAAGTTATGATGGAATTAATTACTATGTGATTCTTGACGGACTGGACATTAATCCCGATAGCGCCGTGATAGGTAGCAGTGATGGAAGTGTTTATGTAAAAGATGGAGATGATATGTGGGAAGTGAAGGGGTAAGACACAAGACACAGACAGCAGATGAAGTTGGAGAGGTAGAAGAGGAGAAGGCTGTCTGCTATTTGCAATCTATTTATAATGTCGATGTGTTATTAACAGGTTATTAATAATAACTTTTTTCACATGTCGTCATTTGTTTTTTCGGGGATGGTTGAAGGGGCGGAAGGCAAAATCATCAGAGTTGAATCGCAAATTGCACGCGGGCTACCGTATTTCATAATAGTCGGGCTCGGCGATAGTGCCGTGATCGAGGCGAGAGAAAGGGTGAAGACCGCCATGCAGGTTAGCGGATTTGAATTTCCGCGCATGAGGAAGGTTGTGAATTTATCTCCGGCTCACTTGAAAAAACACGGTACGCAGTTTGATTTGGCGATTGCAGTTTCGCTTCTGCGCGAATCGAAACAAATTATCGCTCGAGACATTCTCGACTCTAGCGTTTTTATAGGCGAACTGTCGCTGGACGGATCGATTCGCGGAACTCGTGGCACTATTGCAATTGTCGAGGCAGCGAAAAAAGCCGGATTCAAAAATATTTTCATCGGGACTGATCGCGCGTCCGAGGCGTTGTTGGTCCCCGACATCCGAGTTTTTGCCCCGAAAAATCTCCAAGAACTTGTTGCGCATTTGAAAGGGATAAAGATTCTGAAAGATGCCGTTGCGATCGGTTTAAAACCTTGCAAGAAAGAGTTTTCAAAAATTACAAAAGGACATTCCGTCGTTAAACGAGCTGTGCAAATAGCTGCGTTGTTCAGACATCATCTCGTTCTAATCGGACCTCCCGGTGCAGGCAAGAGCTTGATGGCACGAAGCATTGAAGCCATGACTCCTGCGCTCACAGGGAAGGAAATTCCCGAAGTGGTGAAAATTTATTCCGCGTTTACAGACGAGAATTTCAGTTCCGGTAAGATTTATCGACCTTTCCGCGAAGTCAGCAGTACGGTCAGTCTTAGCGCTTTTACTGGAGGCGGAGGCCATGCCGGAGAGATGAGCTTGGCGCATAAAGGATTTTTACTGCTTGATGATTTTCATAATTTTTCTAGGGCGCATATCGAGGCGATTCTCAAGCCGATGGAGGAACGACATATTTTTGTTAATTCCGGACGAAAAAAAACCTCGCTGCCTTCAGATTTCATGCTTATTGCAACCATGAATCCATGCCCATGCGGAGAAAAATCCATCCTCAGCGATAGTAAGTGCAAATGCAAAGAGTGGGAAGTAACGCGATATCTTGGGAAATTCCCGCAGGCGTTTTGGGACAGAGTTGAGATGGTTGTGGAAATAGATGGCAGGTGGCAGGTTGCAGATGGCAGAGCAGAAGATGGGAGAGATGTTTCGGAGGGGAAAATTCAAGAGGTGATCGAGAGGCAGCAGAGAAGGCTTAAAGATTTTGATGTTTCGTTCAATGGCGAGATGCCGGATGTGGCGATTGCTCAAACTTGCAAACTGGATGAAAGGGGAGAGGAAATTTTATTTAAGGCTCTAAAAATGAAAATGATTTCGGGGCGCGGATATTTCAATGCTATCCGACTGGCAAGAAGCATTGCAGACGTCGAAGGACACGAATCGATTCAGCCGGCGGATATTGCCGAGGCGTTGGGGTATAGGAAGAAGTAGGGGAAGTTGAAGAAGTTGAGGAAGTGACATAGTGAGGCTTTAGCTGGTATTATTTATATAATAAGTATATAATTATGGTAGTATTATTAAAAAATATTATGAAAACCATAATTCTAAAGGTTGATGAAAAAATCCCTAGAGAGCTTGATCTAATTCAGAAGTCCGAAGGGCTTGGCAATAGAACTTCTACTTTTACCTTCCTTATAAAATATTATTTTTTGACCAAACAAAATTCACTTGATCGCTCGATTGTATTTATGGACCGATTATTAGACAAAATCGATATTCCCAATCTGCCATCGGCGAAAGATCAATTAAAAGATTTATGAAGATATTTTTCGCAAGTCATTTCAAGTCTCAATTAAAAAAACTAATATCGAAATATCCTCATGTCAAAGAGGATTTATTAAACGAGCTTGACCATTTGAATATAGAAAACGAGATACATATCGGTCATTCTATTTACAAAATTCGTATAAAAAGTTCCGACATGAAGAAAGGCAAGTCCGGCGGATACAGATGTTATATTTATTTTTATATAAAAAATGAATTACTCGTCCCGCTATGTATATATGCAAAAAATCAACAAGAGAACATCTCGGAAAACGAACTCCGATACCATTTTGATGCGATTACCGAGGATCTGAGCCATGCCTAGTTTCAAGCAAGTCGGCTGTATGCCTGCGCAGGTTTTCGAATTTCAATCTTATACTTGCACGAGACGCATCATCTCTGCCATAGCGCGCAAGAACGTATTGTTCTTTCACCTTCAAATAATGTGCTATATCTTCAGGCCCACTCAACTTGCCGTAATCGCTCAAGTTATCGGCCAACTCTATTAACAGTGTTTCGACGCTACAAGTTTCAAGATTTTCGTCCGAATCAAAAAATTCCATCAGTCTTTCGCTAAGCTCCGGCGAGTCGCTCGGAGCGGAACTGGTTCTTAGAATTTCTTTCGCGATTTCAACATCTCTCGTGACAACACCCGTTTCAAAATCTACAAAGCGTTCGTACGGCTTCAAGAAATCCGGTATTTCGACAGCCCTTCCTTGCCTCAACTCTTCCAAATAACGCCCATAACGCCAATGCTGTCCCGGAGTGCCGATTTCTTCTTCCGAAAGCGAGCGAATTACACCAGTATCTCCGACATGAGCTCTTTGCAACAAAGCTGCGTTTTTATAATGATTCAAAAGTAAATAAACTCCTTTGCCCAAATCATGCAAGGCGCCAAGTCGATTTAGATTATCACGATCGATATCTTTTTCGACGCCCAAAATTCTTGTGATCGATCCGAGAATCTCTGTAACATCCAACACGTGTTCATATAAAGACCCTTGAGGCGTTTGGTCGTAAAGCCCTTTATCCACCAATAATTCCTGCAATAAAGGATCTTTTGCAACCATATCTTTCCCTTTTTGAACAGCTTTCTCGCGATAAGTAGAAGCGCAATATTCTCCACCTACAACATCCCTAATATGTGAAAACGTTTTTTGCCAATGAGAGAAAACTTTTCGCGCACCTTCATTGCCTTCCAAAGAACTTAGAAGCGGCGTAACCGGAAATTCCGAGTCGATCTCTATGTCGTCACCTATAAATCCGAAATGAAGTCTTGGAGACTGGTTATGCATTCTTGGCGTAAAACCTAACAAAACCGCTCCGCTCTTTCTTAACATTTTTATCATTTCAATATTTTGAGGAGAATCAACTGCAACATCCACGGCCAAAAAGATCGCATTTTCTTTCCTGTGCAATGGCAATCTGATATTTCTTGGTCCGCGAGCAAGAGGATCTTGCGCTATCACCAGTCTTCCCACCTTATCACCCTCGTTAAAATAAAGAGGTTCTCTCGCGGCCACCCGACTTGTCTTACCGTCTGCCGGTTGAATATTGGTTTCGGACTTGACGAGATTGTACTCCACGCCCTTGATATACCCCTCCAAAAGATCTTGAATTAAATCCGCAATATCCTGATCTCCTTCAGGAATATATAAATCTCCTTGAAAAGGAGTGAAGTGATGCAGCGCCATTACAATTGCATTAAAACTCGTTATATCTCTGCCGGAACACGTTGGCGCAAGCCTTGTTGGGATACATTCCCCCGTAACAACGCCATTTGCCCAAAAAGCGGATGATCGACAAGGAATCGATTGTTCCGCCGGAGCCGACGAAGATGCAATTTCGTAAGTGGACTTAACCAAATTAGCTGCGTTTTCTACGCGCTTAATAAGATCAGGGTTCGCATCTGGATAAGGCACGACGCTGAATGATGCAGTTCTTGGATCATAAACCGCCTGAACTCCCGTAACCACATCTCCCACCAATAACGAAACCGGCATGACGCGGCCGCCTAACATTCTCTGCAAAGCAATTATCAAATTGCTTGCCGGTGCGTCGGCCGGCAGTTTATTACCTTGGCGAACATCGTAATTTGCAGTTCCGACTCTCTTGGCAAGCCAATCCGAGAGCCTCGCGTCGAAATCTGGACCTGTCGAGTTGGCGATAACCGTTCCTTGCCCGTGAGGACCAAAAGCTCCTCCGTTTATACGGAATTCCGATAAAAGCCTTTCCAGCTTATCATCATTATCGCAGGCATATCCTTCGGCTCTTCCTTCGTTCTTCATAAGTTCTCTTATGAAATGTTCCGCACGAGCCGTGTTTGTTACTCCGGCTTGGGCGATAATTTGATGATTGCCAAGAAGTCCGTTTTTAATTGAAGTTCCGTGATGAACCCTTGCCGCATTATCACGAACCGCCGATGATGCCAAATGCTCCGGCGGATCGCTTACAACAACTAGAGTTCCTCTGAAATCCGCCCTTTCGGCATCGTTTACAAATTTACCCAACAACTCTTGATTGCCTCTAAACTGCATCATGCGAACATCTCCTTGCGCGGGATCTTTGTGGTCTAAATGAGGAATTCCGCCGGAAAAAATACATAAAACAATGGATGATTGTTGAAAAAATCGCGCAATATTATCCGCATCAAAAACTTCAAATTCAAGATCGCCTGCGTTTAGAGTATGTCGCACTTCCAACATTCTCCCCGGAAACGAAGGATGAGGATCTTGCAATATGTTAATTTTGCGAAATGGCGAATCGTGACCGGCTTCCGCCAATACTGTTTGTGCGGCAACCATACCTTGCACCATATGATACCCGATCGCCCCCATCCCAATAACTCCTATATTCCCCGCGTTCGGATCCGGTTCTATTGCTCGCTCAAGCCAACCTCGAACCGCCCTGTCCGGATAACGATTATTTACGCAAATAACCTGTACTCGCGAGTCGTTTAAAATCTGGAAACGAGGATCTGTTTCGAAAACCGCATTTCCCGGAAAAACCATTTCGCGAAATCCATCCGGAAGAATTTCTCCTCTTGCCAATAGTGCTTTTTCTACTGGGTTGGCAACAAAAACGGAACGACCTATTCCATCGCTATCTTTACCTCCTCTTACCGGCACATTGCGAGCCAAAAAAACACGTTCCACCGCAGCCATCGTATCAAGACGCCCTAAGTCATTGAAATACTGTGCGTCTTCTCTTATAACACCTTCGAGCTGTCTTCTATCAAATCCGGCAAAAAGGTCTCCCTTCGCATAAGCATAATTGCCTGATGCTATAGAAGGCTGTAAAGGTCTAAAATGTTCAACACCGCTACCGTTTTCTCTTTTTGTAGCACGCATAATTTAATTTAAATAGGAGCCATTTTCGCGTTAAAAAATAGATTTGTCAAATCTATTGTTTAGCTGTATATTCCGCTCAAGAAAAATCACTCATTGCCACAAAAAAAACTCTCAAAAATCCGACGTGTTCTCATCCTCGGATCCGGTGCCCTTAAGATCGGTGAGGCTGGAGAGTTCGACTATTCCGGTTCTCAAGCAATCAAAGCCCTGAAAGAAGAGGGGATTTCGACCGTGCTTGTGAATCCGAATATCGCGACCAATCAAACTAGCAAAGGGCTTGCTTCGAAAGTATATTTTCTGCCTGTAAATCCTTATTTTGTAGAGAAAATTATTGCGCGCGAAAAACCTGATGGAATTCTGCTTAGTTTCGGTGGACAGACCGCGCTCAATTGCGGACTTGCGCTCGATAAATCCGGCGTTCTCAAAAAATATAAAGTCCGTGTTCTCGGTACCCCTGTTGCCGCGATTGAAAAAACTGAAGACAGAGAGATTTTCAATAAAACTCTTGCCGAAATCGGAGTGAAAGTTCCGAGAAGCAAGGCTTGCGTTTCGACAGCTGAAGGAATTAAGGCGGCTGAAAAAATAGGTTATCCGGTAATAGTAAGAGCGGCTTTTGCGCTCGGAGGAAAAGGGTCTGGATTCGCTGCGAATTCTGCCGAACTGAAGGTCTTGCTCGAAAATGCATTCGCTTACAGTCCGCAAGTTCTAGTGGAAGAAAATCTTAAAGGCTGGAAAGAAATAGAGTACGAAGTCGTTCGCGACAAGTTCGACAATTGCGTGACTGTTTGCAATATGGAGAACTTCGATCCGCTTGGAATTCATACGGGTGAGAGTATCGTTGTCGCGCCGTCACAAACGCTAACCAACAGCGAATATCACAAGCTGAGAGAGATCGCCATCAAGACCATCAGGCATCTCGGAATAATAGGGGAATGCAACATACAATATGCGCTCGATCCTAAGTCGGAAGATTATCGCGTGATCGAGGTCAACGCCAGACTGTCGCGATCAAGCGCGCTTGCCTCTAAGGCAACAGGCTATCCGCTCGCGCATATCGCGGCGAAGCTTGCGCTCGGGCACAGCTTGCCTTCTCTCAAAAATGCAGTTACGAAAAATACTACCGCCTGTTTCGAGCCTGCGCTCGACTATCTGGCTCTCAAAATCCCAAGATGGGATCTTAATAAATTCAGAAAGGTTTCAAAAGAAATCACGAGTGAGATGAAGTCTGTCGGCGAGATTATGGCGCTTGGAAGAAATTTCGAGGAATGCCTGCAAAAAGGGCTTCGAATGCTTCAAGTCGGACTTACCGGACTTACCGGTAATGAGGCTCTCGGGATACAAGCAGAAAAACTTGCCCATGAAATTTCCGTACCTACGCCAAAAAGAATTCTTGCCGTTGTAGAGGCTTTGCAAAAAGGATGGAGTCCTGAAAAAATAAATCGTCTAAGCGGAATCGACAAGTGGTTTCTCGATAAAATAAAAAATGTGGTTAAAACTGAGCGAGAAATAAAAAAATCAAACGGTGATCTTTCCGCCGATATGATGTTGAAAGCAAAACGCCTAGGATTTTCCGACTATCAAATAGGCCGAGTTATCGGAAAAAACGAGATGGAAGTTCGCGCGATCCGCAAGAAAATTGGTGTCATGCCGTCCATAAAACAAATCGACACAATGGCTGCCGAATGGCCAGCTAATACAAACTATCTTTATGTTACTTATCACGGCTCAAAAAATGACACACAAAGAACTGCAAAAAAGAAGGCGATAGTTCTTGGGTCCGGACCTTATTGCATCGGCTCATCTGTCGAATTCGATTGGTGCTGCGTAAATGCCGTCCGAACTCTTGAAAAAGAGGGATATGAAACAATTATGATCAATTATAATCCTGAGACCGTTTCGACGGATTATGATATTTGTGACAAATTGTATTTTGACGAATTGTCGCTTGAACGCGTTTTGGATATTTATGAATTTGAACGGCCAAACGGCGTGATCATCTCCACAGGCGGACAGGTCCCGAATAATTTGGCACTAAAATTACACAAATGCGGAGTGAAAATTCTAGGTACTTCGCCTGTAGACATAGATCGTGCCGAAAATAGACACAAGTTTTCAGGACTTATGGATAAAATAGGTGTCGTTCAGCCGAAATGGAAAGATTTTTCACAAGTCGAAGATGCTTACAGGTTCGCGCGTGATGTTGAATATCCGGTATTGGTGCGTCCATCTTATGTGCTTTCCGGTGCTGCAATGAATGTTGCTCAAAACGAAGAAGACTTAAGAGCTTATTTGTCTAAGGCTGCCAAAATTTCGACAGATGCGCCGGTAGTAATAAGCAAGTTCGAAAAAGGTGCAAAAGAAATAGAGGTTGATGCTGTCGCAACCCACGGTGAAGTTGTAATTTGGGCGATTGCCGAGCACGTTGAAAATGCCGGCGTACATTCCGGCGATGCAACCATTGTCTTGCCGCCGCAAAAACTTTACTTGGAAACAATAAAAAGAATTCGCCAAATCACCAAGCAAGTGGCGAAAGAGCTTAATATAACAGGACCTTTCAATATTCAATTCCTTGCCAAGAGTAATGAAATAAAAGTAATCGAATGTAATTTGCGCGCCAGCAGAAGCTTCCCTTTCAGTTCAAAAGTTACAGGATATAACTTCATAGAAATCGCAACGCGTGCCATGCTCGGCAAAGGAGCTAAGGCTCTCAAGAAAGGTCACTATCGAACTCTTGATCTCGATCATGTGGGAGTAAAAGTTCCTCAATTCAGCTTCTCGCGATTGAAAGGCGCCGATCCCGTTCTTGGAGTCGAGATGGCTTCGACCGGTGAGGTTGCTTGTTTCGGTGAAAATATAGAGGAAGCTTTTTTGAAGGCTATGATTTCCGTAGGATTTGAAGTTCCGAAAAAAAATATCCTGCTCAGTATCGGACGTTTGCAAGACAAGGTGGACTTCTTGAGTTCGGCGAAGAGATTGAAAGGCATGGGTTTCACTATTTTCGCAACAGACGGTACGGGACATTTCTTGAAAGAACATGGAGTCGAAGCTCATATACTGCATAAAATCGGCGACGGGCGAAGTCCAAATTTAGACGAATATTTACGCGATAAATGCATAGATCTTGTCATAAATATTCCTACCAATTACAGTCACGAGGAGATGACCGCCGGCTACCATATAAGAAGGAGAACTATTGATCTCAACATACCGTTAATAACAAACCTTCAAGTTGCAAGATTGATTGCAAGAACTATTGAGAAATACAAAGTTGAGGACTTGAAGATAAGGAGTTGGGATGAGGAGGTGGGTGGTAGATTGCAGGTTGCAGATGGCAGAGGAAAAAATGGAAAACAAAGACGAAAGAGAATAGGAAGCTAAGCGGCTTTTGCCGATTCCCATCTTTCAACTACAGCTTTGACCGAATCTTTTAATTCGAGTCTTGTAACTTCAAGCTGCCATGATTCAAGTTTGGTTATATATGTGTGATCGCAATCTTCAATTTTGTCCGGACATTCCGCTGAAAACGCCCTGTATCTCTCCAGCGTTGCATCTATCAATCTCGGTAGGGCGTTAAACATTTTATCTTTTTCCGCCAGTCCGGCAGGTATTAATCTTGTAACAGTTTCCCTAAGCGTCTTGAGCCTGCTTACTATTTTTTTCGCATGCAAATCTTTCATGTTATCGGCCCTGTCTTCCAGTTTTATCTGAAGGGCTACTTGCCTATTTTCCTCATCATCACTATTAATTGCGTCCATGCGGACCAAAAAACTGTCCATTTTTAAGCTATGAGGTGGCATTTGTCTGAAAATTTCTGACTGAGGTTCTTCACTTATTGCTTCCCATGCCAAGTCGTTTTTTACGCAAAATGCTTTTTCAGCTTCTTCACCCTGAATTCCGATTATCGCAAAACTCCTAGCTCTTCCGGCTAAATTTCTTTCAACAACTTTCTTTTTGAGACCCATGCTCATATCTTTCTCTGTTCCATTTGTAAGAGCCAGAAGCACTCTTCTTATCCTCCTGCGCATATTGGTTGTAACTATATTGAGCGTTTGACGTTTTATCCTACCGCTTCCTTCCTTGTCACCCTTTTTTCTGTCCAATTCTGTAACGAAACCTGATCCGAAATTAAGCTGGCTGTCGTAAGTATCAACATGACCTTCTATAAACCCAATCGTAGATTCCACAGAGGCATTTGTATCTTCCGGACAGTCATGCACGGGCGGAATCAACCCTATGTTTTCAGGCGTATAATTTACGGTTTCCTCTTCCAAGACATACGGTAAGATATCGTAAGCCATTGCCAATGCTACCCTCTCCGGATGCACATAATAAGGTTCTTTTTTTGTATCCCTAAGCCGACTGTTTTTTTGCTTATAATGATAAGCTTTTGCTGTTGATAACCCTTGATGAAGTGAATCTACGAATCTTAGCTTTCTTATCCTCAATGCTATTGCTTGACGCTTCTCGTGATCGGGCGGCAAAACCGACTTGCCGTCATCCGTATGTTCTATAAGCAAGTCGAAGTACACTCTTTGAGCGGCAAGGTAGTTTTTATCTGCATGGTAAAAAAATCTTCTCAATGATTTTTCTTGGGTTTTCCATTGTGCGAGAGAGCGAGCATGCTCGTTCTGACTTTCCGTAGTTACATCCGGATAACCTATTATTCCCTTTACCGCCTTCTGCAATTCCGGTCTGAATTTGAAAGATACCCATTGCAAAATCTCTTCAGATTCCGGGTCGCATTCCGCCGGAGCGTTTTCCCAACAATCCTTCAGTGTATTTCCGGTATCCACCCACTCCCTGCGATACCGCATCACCGTTTTCCACACATTGCCGATTCTGTCTCTATGCTCTTCCGGAATGGCGTGCGCGATCTGCTCAAACCGCAAATCTTCCGGAATATTCATACACTCCTCTTCGAGAGCCCATACATACGCACTTTCTTTCGACGAACAATTCCCTATGTCATTCCCTTTTCCTGGAAGATATCTTTCTTGGACGAAACTCCAGAAATGTCCTGCTTTTGTTATACCTCTCTCTTGTTCCGGCGTGATTTTTCCGCTTTCAATAGCCATAATTTAGGCTTAAGGTTGTATATTAAAGGCTTGTTTCAAACCTATGTCAAACAAAGTACGACCGTAAACCCTGCCGCCAAGCATGTTTTGTGCAAATGTATTGACACAATTAGTGGTTTTTGAGCGGAAATGATCGCGCTTTTACAGGTTTAAAGCTGTACTTTTACAAATCCCCATTTTTGACGTTCTTGCCAAAGGGGCTTGACAAGGCGTCAATTATGTCCTAATATCTCGCCCTACCATTTGACCAAAAAATACACCATGCTGTCCGAGATTTTTCAAATCTTGGGATTAAGGGGTAAGGATATACGTATATATCTTTCCTCGCTACGGCTTGGACCACAGCCCGCGAGCGTAATTGCACGCAAAACCGGATTGAAGCGAGTCGATACGTATAACCACCTCATTAAGCTATGCGGTATAGGTGTCTTCCGCATACAAAAACGAGGAAAAGTTGCTTTTTTCAGCACATGCGCTCCCGAGCAACTCTCTGATTTGATAAAAATCAAAAAATCACTAATCGTAGAGGCGGAACGTGGCCTTGAACGAATATCGAATATTTAGGGAACCTCTGAAAAATGCCCTCATGACTGTAAATGTTACAATTTGGCTGCAAACGACTCAGACCTCCTCGCTGGATCTTCTCCTGATACAGCTTCGTCGGTCTTTGCCGTTTTCGCTCGAATTGTAACATTTTCGTTACCATGACAGCATTTTTCAGAGATTCCTTAAACATAGCGTCTGGCGTAAAAGGTTTTCTTGAAGTAAAATCCCGTACGCTAAAAATAATATTATTTTTTATGGTTAAGAAAAACACTCCGAAATTGAAAAAGGGACTTGCGCAGATGCTTAAAGGTGGCGTCATCATGGATGTCGTAAATGCAGAGCAGGCCATACTTGCGGAAAAGGCCGGCGCAGTTGCCGTTATGGCGCTAGAAAGAGTTCCGTCCGATATTCGAAAAGATGGCGGAGTCGCAAGAATGAGTGATCCAAAAATGATTCGCGAAATAATGAAGGCTGTTACTATCCCCGTAATGGCGAAAGTAAGAATCGGTCATTTTGTTGAAGCCCAAATTCTTGAATCTATCGGAATCGATTACATAGATGAAAGCGAAGTTCTTACACCTGCGGATCCGGAATCTCATGTCGATAAATCTCAATTCAAAGTACCTTTTGTATGCGGTGCGACAGGATTGGGGGAGGCGCTAAGACGAATTAATGAAGGCGCTGCTATGATAAGGACAAAAGGTGAGGCGGGAACCGGCAATGTGATTGAAGCTGTTAGACATTGGAAAAAAATTCTTCGTGAAATGGAGGCTCTGAAAAAAATGTCAAAGACCGAAATGGCTAAGGCCGCAAAGGAAATGAGAGTCCCTCTTGAAATAGTTGAAGGAGTTGCCAAGACCGGTCGCCTGCCCGTTGTAAATTTCGCCGCCGGCGGAATCGCAACTCCGGCTGACGCCGCGATGATGATGCAGCTTGGATGCGATGGAGTTTTTGTCGGAAGTGGAATTTTCAAATCTTCAAATCCTGCAAAAAGGGCTCGAGCGATTGTAGAAGCTGTCATGCATTTCAATGATCCTGCTCGAATCGCCAAGGTCTCCGAAGGGCTGGGCGAGGCGATGGAAAGTCAGGAGATTTCTAAGCTTGCGGATAGATATGCGGAGAGGGGATGGTAGGGGAGGGGGAAGTAGGGGAAGTGACATAGTGACATAGTGACATAGTGACATAGTAAAATTATGAAAATTGGAATACTTGCAATTCAGGGGTCGGTGATTGAGCATGCGCGAGCAATTGACAACGCTGGGGCTCAAGCTGTAGAGGTGCGAACTTGCCGCGATCTCGAAGGTATTCGCGGTCTTGTAATGCCCGGTGGAGAAAGTACGACTATCGGCAAACTGCTTAAGCTCGAAGGGCTGGATGTCGAGATTGCCAAGAGGGTAAAAAAAGGGATGGGTGTTTACGGCACGTGCGCCGGAGCAATTTTGCTTGCAAAAGAAATCGTTGGCGGTCAAAAAGCGTTGAATCTCGGACTGATGAATATTCAAATACAAAGAAATGCTTACGGGAGGCAACTTGATAGTTTTGAAACCGAACTGGACATCCCTGCTTTGGGCAAGAGCCCAGTCCCTGCGGTTTTCATAAGAGCTCCGAAAATCGTTTCGACTGGCGCAGGGGTTGAAATTTTAGCAGAATGTAATGGCGAGATCGTTATGTGCCAAGAGAACAATATATTGGTAACGACATTTCACCCTGAGATGACTGACGATTTGCGCGTCCATAAATACTTCATAAATATCGCGAAGGGAACTGCTGGTTCCCCTCACGCACTCCCCTCCGAACTGTTGTTCTCAAAACAGCTTTCGCGGAAGCTCGCGAAATGTTAATTTGGGACCCAGCGAGACCCAAACCAACATTTCGCTACGCGTGCTCAATCTGTTTTGTTCACCTTTTAAATAAATATCGCGAGATGAAAAATCTAGAAAAAGGCCTTAGGGATTTTTTCAAATCAATAGGAGAGGATCCTTCGAGAGAAGGGTTGCGCGAAACTCCAAAGAGAGTTGCCAAAATGGTTGAGAAAGTTTTTGGCGGATACGGGCAAGATCCGAGAAAAATCGCTAAGACTTTTGACGGCGAAAAATATGACGAGATGATTGTCGTGAAAGACATTGAGTTCTTTTCGACGTGCGAACACCACATGATGCCTTTTTTCGGACGTGTACATATCGGATATATTCCGAACGGTAAGATTCTGGGCTTGAGCAAATTCCCAAGAATTGTGGAAATTTTTGCTCGAAGACTTCAGAATCAAGAGAGGTTAACACATCAAATAGCTGATGCTATTGAAGACGTTTTGCATCCACGCGGAGTCGCTGTAATTATTGAAGCGAAGCATTTGTGCATGATGGCAAGAGGGGTTGAGAAACAGGCGAGTAATGTTACGACTTCAGCATTGAGAGGACTTTTCAAAAAGAAGGTGAATACCCGCAATGAATTTTTGACGCTTGTGAAAAACTAAATATGACCAAGTACCTTCCGAAAAACATAGAAAACTTAATAAACGAATTTAATCGTCTGCCCGGCATCGGGCCGAAAACGGCGCAGAGATTGGCTTTTTATTTATTGAAAAGTTCTGAAACGCGCTCGCGCGAATTGGCTGATGCGCTTGTGAATGTTAAGACTGGGATTCGGATGTGCAACAAGTGTTTTACTTTAACGACAGAAGAGATTTGTGACATCTGCTCCGATTCGGTCCGCAAGCAGGAAGTGGTTTGCGTGGTTGAAGATTCAACAGATTTAATTGCGATTGAAAAAACCGGTGAATTCCACGGCGTTTACCATGTCCTGCACGGGAAAATCGCGCCACTTGATGGAGTTGGACCTGATGACATCAAGCTGAAGGAGTTGGTTGCGAGAGTTGCTTGTGGTGAAATCAAAGAAGTAATCGTTGCAACAAATCCAAATCTGGAAGGGGAGGCGACTGCACTTTATATTTCAAAAATACTTGCACCTTATAACAATGTGCGTGTTACGAGAATCGCACGCGGATTACCTTCAGGCGGAGACCTCGAATATGCCGACCTCACTACTATCGGGAGGGCGATTAGCGGGAGAGGGGAGATTTGATTTATTAGCGCGACTTAGATCAAAAATCGCCGATCTAGATTCAAGTATTCTATCAAGCAATCCGAAATCCACTCTTCCATTTGCACAGTCTCCTCGTGCTTTCGAAAGTTTTTCCCCTTCTGTTGTAATCAACGGACCGACTACATGATTAATTCTGCCTTTTGCAAAACCGGACGCTTCTATTACAGCGCTGACTCTTTCGCTTTTCGACGCTCCGTTAACTTGTTGTACTCTTGGATTGTATGTCATCTGACGAGCCCATTCGGTACCATAATCTCCTCCGAAAAATTCTAGGACCGCTTTGTCTCCATATCTCGACACCAATATATTCATGAGAGAAACCAGTACGTAAAAAACTGTCCAATGATCATCTCCGTCTTTAACCGATATTTCGTATTCATCCGTTTCGCAAGATGGATTCTTGCAGGTCGCTATAATCGTACCATTTCGTTTTATTTCTTTTCTGCCTTTCTTCGGATCTGATGGCTGAGTACCCTGAAGACAGTCGGGACAAATCGGTACGACCGAATTTCTATCGGCGAGTCGAAGTTTCATAAAAGCTTCTCCTATGTAAGGCGCACATCTAAGCAAAACTTCAAGGAAATCATGACCCATAAAGCCATGATTGATACCGGCCATTTTGAAAAACGTTGACATCCTCACCACGTCAATCCTTTTTTGAAAATCGCTATCCCCCAAATGTTTACCTGCTTCTACGACCATCCTGTTAATACATCCTATTAAATTTGCGGTGGCTTCTTCCGATGGCAATTTGGGCGCTCCTCTAAGGGTAAACTCCCTGTCGTCAACAAACAAAAGTCCCCTTGCTGAATTCGTAGCGTTTAGTGCTTGAAGAAGATTAAAGAGTGTTACCTGATGTCCAAGGTGTAACATGCCGCTACCCGATGGCGTAATACCCATAGTTAATATATCGGCGTCTTGCGCCAATTCAATGGGATTCGATCCTGTCGAATGTCGATGTAGCATTTTTACTGATTAGGAGGATCGATATATTCTTCTTCGTCCTCTTCAGTACCGGACTCCCATTCATCAAGCTGTTCGACAACAGAATCTATTTTCGGATATGAATATCCGCCATAATTTGATGACTGCATCGAGTACTCAAACGCCTCTTCGAAATCCGTCATGTCGCCCGAAGCCCGATACCCAACTTCCGGATATATTTTCACCTTTTGTCCGTTTTGCAATTTAACTTCCACGCCGATTGAATCGATTGGCTCATACTCAAACCCTTGTTCTTCCAAAACCTGCGTTAACGCCTCCGCCATTTTTTTAAAATCATAGCCGAACCTGTTCGGCTGATAATCTATTGCGCATTGAATGGCTGTAAGTCCGGCGCATAAGTCATCATCATCAATCTCGATTGCACCTCTTATTTGGCGCTGTACGTCTTCGCATATCGTACTCGCGATATCATCAGAGTATTCCGCATCTTGCAAGCTTAACGAATAATCATAGTCATCAGGTATTTTATTTGGATCTCCGGCATTAGCTGAAACATTGAAATAACCATCGCGTGAATTCATCCCCAAGAAAGCAAACATAGGGGAACTGTCCTTGAGGTAGATCGCTTCGCTATAAGCACCTTCTTCCCCCGTAACGCATTTCATCATTGCCGGACCGTATTGTTGTGTACATATTATGTCTCCATCTCTTGCGATACATTTACCGATAGCGCTTAAGACCCCCGGCTTTATTTCGCCTGATGCGAGTCGAGTGAGTCCAACCCTTTTAGACCCCTCGGTTGATGTTTCGGGGATTTCCGGATCGCCCTGATTTTCAGCCTGAATTTCTTCTTTGACCTCTTGTCTGGCCTCATATGCAGAACCTATCGACTCATCTCCGATTCCTCTCGGCACCAATAAAGCCGCACCTACTATTAAAGTCCTTCCAATTGATGACCTGCCTATGTCAGGAGAAGATTTCATGTTTTTAGATTAAAGAGCGCGTATTATAACACCGACTTGCAAGAAGTCAATAGCGCGAAAATCCTCGTGTTTAACATCAGGTCAATTTAAACCGTGTCGGACCTGAACCTGAGAGAGTAGATGGCAGGTTGCAGGTGGCAGATGGCAGAAGATCGAAGTCGTTATGGAGATTTTCTATAACGCCCTGGAGGTTGTTTTCTTGCAAGGCGCGGATAAGATTTTCCGTTTTTTTGCGGTTTTGGCCGGCTGGCATTGTGTCGATTTTTTTATACATGTCGGCTGTCGATTTTTTCTCCCCGGGGAGAAAAATCAATTTCGGCTTTAGAACAAGGTCGGTTTTTATCGGCTCGATTATTTCGCCATAGTGCGTTGCGCGTGCGATACCGCCCGTAATGAAAAATGGCGCATCCATTGAAATTTTTGCGGCGAGAATGCGGAGCGCATGAACATCCAAGCCGAGAGCGAGTTGGTGATTCAGCTCTTTTAAAACTGCTGCTGCGTTGCTCGATCCACCGCCGAGACCGGAGCGGAGTGGGATGTTTTTTTTGATCGTTATTTTTACAGACGAATCGCCGGCAAGAAGTTTTGCGGCTTTGTAAGCTGTGTTTTTTTTGGGCGTTTCGTTTAGTTCTTTATTGTCCGTCGAGATTTCTATTCGAGACTTCCCGTCGCGAATAACCGCAACCTCAATTTCATCAAATAAATCCGCAACTTCGCACATCACCGTATCGATCAAATGATATCCGTTTTCACGACCCATTATGTCGATTGTGAGATTTATTTTTGCGTAGGACTTGAGCATTGCGGAAAAATTTAAGGGAGCCAAAGCCTCTGCATCATCACCAAGCATTGGCATTTCAAGCCTTCGCCTTTTCCAAAAGCTGTCAGCCCTTCGCCCGTATGAGCCGCGATTGTAATGTATTGGCTCGGTACACCAAGAAGATTTGAAATTGATTTTATCAATCTGGTTTTTAGCGGATCGATTTTTGGCTTCAAACCTTCAAAAATAAAATTTATTTTTTCAATACCCCAGTTTTCTTTATTCAAAAGGGCTATCGCTTCTTCCAAATATATCTTGCTGTCCTTAACGCCTTTTTTATAAAGGCTGTCTGTTAATTCGCCGAGAGAACCTATGTTAAGTCCTTGTAATAACGCAGTCACCAAGGCGTGAATCATGACGTCGCCGTCCGAGTCGGCCTCAAGTTTTTTATATTTTTTAAATTCAACCCCACCCAAAATCAAGTTACCCTCTTTGCCAAAAGCGTGACTGTCTTCACCGAACCCGACAGTGAATTCTCTTTTTGATGACATTATATCTTCCAGCATCTCCAAATCTCCGGCGTCTGTCACCTTGAAGTTATATGGCGTACATGGAATGATTTTCGGCTTAATCCCTTGTATTTCCGCAAGCTCCAAGTCGTCCGTAGGCTCATGCTTCATTTCTGCAATTCCTTTGTTAAGAACTTCGTATCTCAAGCCTTGCGGCGTCTGCATTCGCCATAAGTTGTCCCTAGAAATGGTTTCGGTTTTTTTTACATCTATTCGCCTCAGCGTATCGTACATCGGCATAGCAACTCCGGCAGCGGCGTACCTTTCGAGCATATTCGCGACCTGATTTATTTCGGCTACCGACACGAGCGGGTTTGCGACGTTGTGGATTATTATATTCGCATTTTTCAATTGGGCCGGAGTGAAATATCTAGACAAGGCTTTGTGCGCTTTTCGCAAAGATTCAAAGCGTGTTTTTCCACCGCTTATCTGTATAATCCCTTTTTCATTATCGCTCGACTCTTCCAGTTGGTTTATAAGATCCTTGAATTTTTCATTTGAAACTTCCGGCAGGACGACCACCATTTCATCAATCGATTCCGCATCCAAAAATGCCAACATCGAGTACCAAACAAGCGATCGCCCATGCAGTTCAACGTAAGCTTTTTTTGTTCCGGCATGCAGTCGCCAACCGCTTCCTGCGCCGAGAATTATTCCTATATTCATTTTTTGAGTTCTTTTTTTATAAGATCATAAATCTCCAAAAACTTGATTTCCCCGGCAAGAAATTTTTCAACTGCTGTGTCGTTCGCACGCACCAACTCTTCTCCGCGGGAGCTGTATTTTAACGCAATTTTTATGCCTTCGAAAGTCTTATGGTCCACCGGATAATATTTCGGAGTTTTAACAGATTCATTCACCTGCGCACCGTCAGGATAATTCAACGCATACTCGATAGGGACTCTCATGTCCGGCTTATACGCTCTTGTCTCGGTCGACCCGTCCTCGAATTCAACCATCCCATGAACCATACTCTGCGGATGAATCAATACTTCTATTTTCTTGTAGGGCGTATTGAAAAGATGGTGAGCCTCTATTATTTCAAACCCTTTATTCATCAATGTCGCCGAGTCTATGGAAATTTTTTTTCCCATCTTCCATGTAGGATGGGCGAGGGCTTGCGCGACTGTAACGCCTTTGAGCTCGACGCGTGTGCGTCCAAAAAACGGACCGCCCGAGCAAGTGAGAATTATTTTCTTCACTGACTTGCGGTTGCGCCCTTCAAGGCATTGGAAAATCGCCGAGTGTTCTGAGTCTATCGGTATTATGCGAACTTTGTGTTTGCGCGCGAGCGACATGATGCGAGCGCCTGCCGCAACGATGGACTCTTTGTTTGCGATTGCCAAATCGTTGCCGGACTTGATGGCGGCGATAGCGGGGGATAGGCCGGCAAGTCCGGTTATCGCGTTGACGACGAGATCGCATTTTTGGGATGCGAGCGCGCGGGCTTCCGACTCGCCGAGAGCCATATGTGCAACGTGAAATTCACGCGCCTGTGCGGCTAGAAGTTCGCGATTGGAATTTGCGCTCAGGCCGATTATCTGGAATTTATCGCTGGATTTTCTTATAACATCAAGCGTTTGCCGGCCGATCGAACCTGTTGAGCCTAAGACGATTATTCTTTTCATCAGTCTTTAATTTTGTAAAAAACATAATCTCCTCTGGCCACAAGCGCCTCCATATTTTCTGCACAAAAACTAAGAAGATCCTCCATCCTTTGCTTGTATATGCTTGACGATTCAGCCTTAAGAATTTGAGTGTAGTCGATTGCAAAATATTTTATATCAAAACTCTTAAACACCTCTATCAATTCATCGTCCGAATATTTTGAAGCAAGACACGCATATGTATCCAGCGCTTCGTCAGATACGAAATCTGCACCGGTATTTATCAAGTAATAAGGGGTTGCGCCGCCGACTTTGTAAATATGGATGACATCCTCGCGACCGACCGATTCTTGACTGAGAATTTCCGCCGTTTCCAAGACCCCCGGATTTCTGACGTTTATATAATCTTTGTCGTCAAGCAGACCTCCCAAATAAGCCAACTGATCGATGTCGCCAAAAAGCCCTATTTTTACAAAAACTGTCATGACCGCAACAATTCCAAGTGCCGTTTTCACGATAACACTTAGCATTTTTTCATCCTTCCAGTCGCTTTGTTCATATATTTCCAGCATTACGCCGATTATCGCCAACAAAACCACCAAGCCTATAAAGGCATACCATCCGATTCCACCTAGAAAATTAGCTATCAAAACGAAATAAAACGCCGCAAATACAAATAGCAATTTTATGTGTTTTTTGTTTCCGTGATCAAGCATTCCCCATAAAATAAAAGGTACCATGCCAAGAAACAAGAAGCTTATGTCCACATGCAGTCCGTTAACTCCTTCATTCATAGTCATTTGCCATGGAGTTTTTATCAAGTCCCATGGAGAAATCGCTTGATCAATAGCGGCGCCCGTTATGTATGTCGCAAATTCGTTCCCAAGAGTCGGCATATCTCCGCAATCCGCCAATTCGTCCCCGAAATCAATACCGGCATCGTTCAGATTCATCGCCACATACGTTCCGACATTCAAAGGCAAGCCATCTATTATGTGATTTTTTATAGCCCAAGGTGACATTGCCGCAATCACTGCAATCAAAAAAATTGCGCCCTCTTTTACTAAATTCCTCTTTAATGCTTTTCGAGCAATTATCATTCCGGCTATACCTCCGATTATGATCGCTACCCCTGTAATCCACATTGCTCTTTCTGGGAAATTAAACATGTTATCACTTGAAAAATCCATGAGCAATAATCCGAATATCGCCAACGCCACTCCTGCGGCTCCTATCCTTCCCCATGCCTTCACCGCCAATAAAACAATCAAGGCCAATAACGCCACTCCAGCTGTAATTTTTATACCCAAGCTTATTCCGATTAACACGCCTGCCATGTAAAGCCATGACCTTCCATTTTCCTCGTGTTCAAGCCATTTCACAACTCCGATCACGGATAGCGATATGAAAAACAATAGCGCAAGATCTGTTTTTAAATCGGTTGACGACTGAAAAACCACGAGTGGCAGCATGTAAAAAATCGCCGACAGCATCGTTGCCGTTTTTTTTGTAACAAAACGGCTTAGCAACAAATAAACCCCTGCGACTGCGAGCATTCCGCCCCAAAAATTTATGAACAATTGATAAATCGCTGAGTTGAAATAGGCGCCGGTAAGATTTATCAATTCCCAGTTGTAAATTCCTCCCGTACTTCCAAACAATCCGCCTTCAAGAGAGAGTCTTTCTGGGATGTATAGATATGCGCTTGCGTCGTCCCATCCGACCGGAATCGGTCTTATTATATCTATCAAGTTATACATAAAAACCATCATCGCCGCAGATATCACCCAGAATTCAAATGTTTTTAACGCACTGAATTCGATTTCCTTTTCGATTGAGAAAATTTTCTTAATAAGCCCTTCAGCCTCTCTCCAACTTATCGCCGTAAATATTAAGTAACAACCGACAACAGCCCACCATTGCAGCAGAGATAACGCCCCTAAAATAAAAAACAAAAGCATATATGCACCCAGTCCGGCCGCGATACTGAAAAGCGTTCGTTCCAAGCCTTCCGCTTTGAGCTTGAAGAATTTTAAAATCTTATCTCCGAGAGAGAAAACGGCAATCGTCATCAGCAATACAAAGCCCAGTCCCATAAATATGTTTTTTTCTGCAAAAAGCACTCCTTCTATAATATTTACGTGGTCAAAATTTTCCTGTAGCTCTTCTGGTAAAAGTTCAATTAAGGTGTTCGCATCTCCGCCGTACAACTGTCCATCGACAAATATTTCCTCCATCCCTTCTTCAAGTTCGGCTCCTTCTTGCAGCATCCCCCATGACTCCGCGTCCTTGAAAATCGTTCCTCCATGATACATCGAAAGCCCTCCGTTTAGTTCCGCTATGGTTATCGCGACTGATGTCGCGACTGCAATCGTCGCGGCCGCAAGCACGAATGTAATCGTTATTTTGTTCGCATTTTCTGGCTTCCTTATTTTCTTCCATGCGTACTGCAGTCCAAGCACTACTGCAATAGACAACATAAATCCTCCTACGCTCATAAATATCTTTGGCAAAAAAGCCAGACTCTCTTGGTAATAAGTATGATTTTTTATAAAAAAATACAATATTGTCATCGTCCATACAGACCCGATTATTACCTTAAGCATATTTTTCATGAGTTTTCTTTTTTAAGGAAATTGATTATTTGTTGTTTTGGCTTGTTCTTCAGTACCGGCCTGTTTTTTCTAAAAAGAGTAAAGTTGTCGCCTTCCGCCGGAATTATCGCGTAGTCGGCAGATTGGGATTCGCCTTTCACATTCACTCCACATCCCAGCACCGCAATCGTGAGCGGTTTTTTCGGCTTGAGCGACGATTCTATTTCGCGCGCCAAGCTTGGCACATCAGATTTTGTCCTCCCACAAGTCGGACACGCGATCACCCTCAAAGGTAACTTGATTATATCGAGAGCGTCTAAGATTTTTTTCGCCACTCGTATCTCCTCGATCGGATCCGCAGACAAAGAAACCCTGATCGTCGAGCCGATTCCGTCCGCCAAAAGAGTGCCTATACCTATTGCGCTTTTTATAGTGCCCGTTTCCACCGTGCCCGCCTCCGTAACTCCAAGATGAATCGGATAGTCGCATTTTTCATCAAGGATTCTGTTCGCTTTTATTGTCGTTAGAACGTCGCTACTTTTCACAGAGATTACGATTTTTTTGAATTTATTTTTTTCAAAAAATTCAACCCACCTTAATGCCGAAATAGCCAATGCTTCACCCGAATGAGGTCCATATGTCTCCATCAAGTCCTGCTCGAGAGAACCTTCGTTAACCCCGATTCTTATCGCCACTTTTTTTTGAACAGCAAGTGCGATTATTTCTTTAAGAGCTTTTTTATCGGCAATATTCCCCGGATTAATCCTGATCTTATCCGCTCCGTTTTTTATCGCCGCAATCGCAAGCTCCGGATTGAAATGAATGTCTGCTATGAGCGGGATTTTTATTCGTTTCTTGATTTTACTCAAAGCCTTCGCCGATGCCATTGTCGGGACCGCAACTCTTATAAGTTCGCAACCCTCTTTTTGTAACGCGCGGATTTGAGCGACTGTCGCACTTACGTTCTCCGTATCCGTATTGCACATGGATTGGATTTTCACGCGATGTGCGCCACCAAGATGAACCGAACCTATTGTTACTTGATGAGACATAATGACTGGTGAAGAGTGTGAATAAAGTATGCGAACGGCTTATACAAGGCGTCGCTTAAGCTTCGCAAATATACCCTTTTATAAGGAGATTGCATACGCAATCATACTTGATAATATTGCGCTCGTGAAGGCTTCGCCTCCCGAGCGCCTCTTGACTAAAGTAAACAATTCCCATAAGATGGCGTGGCTTTTTGTTAAATCCATAATTTTTATTGCCATCGTCAAACATTTACGAGTCAATCGTCAGATTAATTCTCCAACAGTTCGACTTATTTCGGACGACCAAGAACAGGTTGGAATAATGGGTCTGGACAAGGCTCTAGCGCTGGCTCACGAAAAAAATCTTGATCTTATCGAAGTTTCCCCAAAAGCCAATCCTCCGGTATGCAAGATCATGGATTACGGAAAGTATTTATATCAATTGAAGAAAGCCGAACAGAAGCAGAAGAAAGGCATGAAAAAAACTGAGATCAAGGGAATAAGGCTCTCTCTAAGGACGGATGTCGGAGATCTCAATATCAAGATCAATAAGGCGAAACAATTTCTTGCAGACGGGAATATCGTAAAGGTCCAATTGATGTTCAAGGGAAGGGAAATCATACATAGCGAATTGGGATTGGCAAAAATTATTACATTCAGGGATGCCCTTAAGGAAGTTGCCAAAATCGATTTGGAACCGAAAATGCAGGGACACATGATGAATATGATGCTAAGCCCTCTCAAATAATTCAAATATTAATCTCAATATAAAATGGTTAAGCAAAAATCTCACAGCGGTGCAAAGAAACGAATAAAGAAAACCGGATCCGGCAAATTCAGGATGGAAAAAGCTGCAAAAAGACATTTGCTCGCAAATAAATCTCATAGACAAAAAAAGCTTGGAGGCAAGAAAATCGTAGTAAATCCATCGAACGTCAGGTCTCTACAACAGATGTTCATCAAGTAATTTTATAAATTTTAATCATTAAATAAGATGACCAGAGTAAAACGAAGCGTCACGGTAAGAAGGCGCCATAAAAAAATGCTTAAGCTTACAAAAGGCTACCGAGGAGGAAGGAAAAACCTCTTCACGATGGCCAAGAATGCCGCTGCAAAAGCCGGTGTTCATGCTTATGAAGACAGGAGATTAAAGAGAAGAAATTTCAGGAGCTTATGGATTATGAGAATCAATGCAGCTCTTCGAGCTCAAGGGTTTATGTACAGCAGATTTATCAAGGCTATGGCTGAAAAGAAAATTATTGTCGATCGAAAAATGCTTGCTGAATTGGCAGTCAAAGAGCCTGCGGTGTTCAATAAGATCGTCGAGGCGGCAATGGCGAAGTAATTGAAGAAGTAGGGGAAGTTGGGGAAGTATGGGAAGTGACGTAGTTAAAATTCAAGAGCCCTTCGGCGGAAACCGGAGGGCTTTTTTTGTTGCACATGCCCTAGTGCTTGATCGAGAAATCAACAATTGATGCGTCAGGGGTGGCTGCAGATTTTGATATCGATTTTACCTCCGCCAAATCAGGACCTTTTCCGAGTAACTTAATAAGACTGTCTAGATTTTCCCCATCTCCCTGAATAAATGCCGAAACCGTTCCTTCAGGATCGTTTTTCACCCAGCCGGTAATTCCAAAGCTTAGTGCTGCATCTATCGTAAACTGACGAAACCAAACACCTTGGACATGGCCCGCAATTGTCAGTTTGTATGCAATCATATGAGCTACGCTATAGAATAATGATTTTGGAAGACGAATTCATCATGTGGATTCTTGGCTTACGCGAGTGGTTTTTTAACTTTTCTATCTGGCTGAATTATGGTAGTATTTTTTGCCAAGGTCAATTTAACAATCTGGATTTTCGCTATCATTTCGAGCAATATTATCATATGAATTTTGGCAGTAAAATTAAAAGCAGGGGAAAGGCGTTCGTTTTTTGGTATTTGATGAAACTTGCTAAATACAGGCTCGGTCATCTGAAGGCTGATATAATTGGCGTTACCGGATCTGTGGGCAAGACCAGTACAAAAGATGCTATTTATTGCGTACTCTCTCGCAGAAATCACGTTCTTCGTAATCAGAAAAGTTACAATACCGAGTTCGGCGTTTTGCTTGCTTTGCTTGAACAGGAATCGGGATTTTCTTCACCTTACCTTTGGATTGAGACGCTTTTTCAAGCTTTTAAAACAGCATTTTTCGGCAAAAAAGATTATTCAAAAATTGTTATTGAAATGGGCGTCGATAAACCCGGCGACATGGATGTTTTGCTCAAGATTATCAAGCCTTCAATCGGCGTTTTAACAGCAATCAAACCTGTTCATTTGGCCGAAGGGCAGTTCTCAAATCTCGAAGAAATTCTCAATGAAAAAGCGAAAATGGTTAAGCGCATGGGGAAAAACGAATGGGCCATATTGAATATAGACGACCATTATTTAAGCCTGCTTGCGAATTCGCTCGATGCAAATGTAATTACTTATGGAACGGGCGAGAAGGCGAATATACGCGCGACCGACTTGGAAAGTTCTGATGACGGATTACGTTTTAATTTGTCTTTTGACGACAAGACGTTCCCCGTACATCTACCAAATTTAATAGGCAAGCATCACGTTTATGTTGTTTTGCCCGCCATTGCAGTCGGGTTTTTGACAGGGTTTAAATGGGAAACCATTAAGGCGGGACTTGATGATTTCAGACTTCCTCCCGGCAGATTTGGATTGATCGCAGGCATGAATAAAAGCACTATTATTGATGCTTCTTACAATGCATCTCCCGAAACAATGCTGGCATCTCTTGATGTTCTCAAGGACATGCGGCCGAAAGGGATAGGGAAGAGGATTGCGGTGCTCGGCAACATGAATGAACTCGGAGATTTAACAGATAGCGAGCATCGAAAAGTCGGTATGGTTGTTCCTAAATGTGCAGAGATGCTTATTACTGTCGGTGAATCCGCCAAGCTGTATGCCGAAGAGGCTATTAAGGGCGGAATGGACAAGGGCTTGGTGTTTAGCTTCGACGATGCGAAAATTGCCGGAGAATTTCTGAAAGCAAAAATCAAAGTTGGAGATGTTATACTCGTCAAAGGATCTCAAAACAAAGTAAGGCTCGAAAGATTGGTAAAAGAAATTATGGCGGAGCCGGAAAAGGCTAGGGAATTACTTGTAAGACAGGATGGAATTTGGGATGGAATTTGATTTTCATCTCTCGCTAGTCCTCGGTCGAAATAAAAACAAATTCCATAAACATCGAAAGTCTTCTATAATCGGGTTGATTTTATAAAAAACAAAAACATGAAAAAAATTGCGATTATTTTCGTTCTATCTTTGATTCAAATTGTTTTTTTCGGCTGTGGCGAAAAAGCAGAAACCGTAATCCCAACTGCGTCTATTGATGCTCCGACTTCTGACAATACCGGTGCGCAGTCTTACTCCGTAAATATATCAGGCTATGCATTTGATCCGGCCGAATTAACCATAGTGGCCGGTGACAGCGTTACGTGGACCAATCTTGATAGCGTCGCGCATTCTATCGTGGCGGACAGTTTTTCCTCCGATAATTTCTCAACAAATGAATCTTTTACATATACTTTTGATGCTACCGGAGTTTATGAATATTTCTGCGGTCCACATCCAAATATGACAGGAATAATAACTGTTACGAAATGAACAAATTGAATGCTGAAAAAATTCGCGAACAGACAATAAAAGAGGCTGCCTCTCTGGAAAGCGGTCACAAAGATATTAAGGCGATTGGCATTTCCGGATCAGCCAGAGACGAGTCCGACATGGCTCTTGAGGACAGCAATTCTGAATTTCTGCTCAATTGCACGCTTGATGAGCTGAAGAAACTCGGCGCGAAAACAGAGCTTTTGCAATTAAGAAAATATGATATCAAGCCTTGCAAAGCTTGTTACTCAACTACAAATGCGCATTGTCACTTCCCATGCTCTTGCTATCCAAAAGGTACGCCGAAAGGGGATGATATGAGCAATGTTTTATACGAAAAAGTTTTGGATGCCGATATTATTATCTTTGCGACACCCGTTAATAATTTCAAGGTGTCATCGCTCATGGCGCTGTTTTTGGACAGATGTATAAGTCTTGACGGAAGCCTTTCGCCGGTGAATCCAGACGCCCCAAAGGATAAAGCATTGAATATCGAACATTCCAAATTCATATCCGCACATGCCGATCAGTCTGTGTATGGAAGCGGATTTCTTCGAAGATTTGCGGGAAAGGTCGGTGGCATTATCGTAACCGGACATGAGGCTGGAGCGGCCATGACGATTTCGCAAATGTTTATGACATTAAGTCATTTCGGAATGGCGTTCCCTCCTTTTTCAAACATGTACGCAATGGCATCAATTGAAAACGGAACTTATAACGACAAGGCCGTTGTTACCGGTTCTGTTTATATAAAAGATGCAAAATTGTTGGCTGCAAATGTTATGACAATGACCAAGTCTTTGAAGAAAATAAAACCTTCGCAGTGGGCTTATGACTATTCGGTGAATTGATATGATACGGCATAACAAGTATGTTTTTTCGATGTTTTCTGCTATGATTTTTCCCTATATTATTTTATTTCATGCTATACAAGTGGCCGATAATCGGACATGAACAACAGGTTTCCAAGCTCGAAAATGATTTGAGCGGCGGAAATCTTAGTCATGCTTATTTGTTTGTCGGGCCGGATAAGGTGGGTAAGTTTTTGGTCGCCAAAACGCTTGCCGGAATTTTGCAATGTTCGAATAATTATTGCCGAAGGTGTCCTACTTGCATACAGATAGAAAAAGGGGCTCATATCGATACGATCGAAATTCGCGATAATGGCGAGTCTATAAAGATTGAGGAAGTTAGAACTCTTGTCGGAACGTTGCAGATGACTGCGCAGAGCAATTATAAAATCGTTCTCATCGACAACATTGGTCGCATGACTCCGGATGCGATCGGCAGTTTCCTTAAAACGCTTGAGGAGCCGACCAGTAAAACTCTTTTTTTGATGACTGCGAATAATCTTCTTGAACTCCCTTCGACGATTGTTTCGCGAGCCCGAGTCATGAAATTCCCATCTTTATCGGATAAAAAACTTAGGCTGAAAATTGACGAAATGAAGGCGGATTTGAAGATAGAATCCGGACAAGAAATGATAGAAAAAGCTTCCATGTTGTCGCTTGGCAGACCCGGAAAAGCGATTGAACTTCTGAGAGACCGCGATGCCATGACGGAATATTTGAGATTTTATAACGATATTCGATCCTTTTTTCGAGACAAAGATTTAACAAAAAGATTTTTATATGTTCAAGGACTTGCACAGTCGATAGCCGATGACGAAGAGGAAGATAATGATGATTTGGATGTTTTTTTGGAAATTTTCGTGCATATTGCAAGAAGTTTACTGAATGCAAAAATCGAGTCCCCAAGCGGAGAAAACGAGGATTATCCGGAAGTCATGAGATTTTCAAAACAGGCGCTTCTCAATTTGATTCACAAAATCGACGAAACGCGCTATCTTATTGCGCGCAATGTTAACACCAAGTTGGCATTGGAGAACTTAATGCTTTCGTTTTAACAAATCAGTATGTCCAAGAAAAATCTTGCTCACGGAATATCTTCTTTTTTTCATTATAAAACTGTGTATGTCCCCGCTCTCAGCGGCGACGAGTACGCCAAAGGTGATATGGTTGTTTTCAGCGATGATGAGGGCAAGAACGAAATAGGCGAAATTATCATTGCAAACGCCGATGTCTCAAAAGACGATTTGTCGCCGACCGCAGAGATTTTGAGAAAGGCGACTCAAAACGACCTTCAGAAAATGCACGCAAATAAAGAGCTTTCCGGCGAAGCGAATGAGGCTTGCAAAGATTTGATTGGCAAGTTTTCTCTCAGCATGACGCTTATCGATACCGTTATATCTTTGGATGGCAGCAGAATGAATTTTATTTTTACCTCCGAGGACAGAGTGGATTTCCGCGAACTTGTTAAGGAATTGGCGAAAAAGTTTCAAAAACAAATTCATCTTCAGCAGATAGGGCCGCGTGATAAGGCAAGGTTCGTACGCGGATATGGTAAGTGCGGTCGAATGCTCTGTTGCGGTCAAACCATCGGAAAATTACGAAGTATTACAATGGACATGGTGCGCGTGCAGGGCATGTCGAATAAAGGGAGCGATAAGCTGTCTGGAGTATGCGGGAAACTGATGTGCTGTTTGTCGCACGAGGTTGCGGAATATGACGAGCTCCGCAAGAACATTCCTCCTTTTTTGAGCCATGTTGTTTTGAAAGATGGCAAGAGTGGAATACTTAGGGGTATGGATATCTTGAATCAAAAAATGCGATTGGATGGCGAGAAAGAGTCTTTTATGGCTAACGTTGCCGATATTAAAAAATTCACACCTCCGAAAGGCGAAGGCCATTCCGAGAGCGAAAATTCTTTAATGTAAAAATATGTTTGTTGTTAAACTTCTTATTTTAATCGGAGGGTTCGTGTTTTTAAGCGTCATATTCGTTAGAAGATTATTTCTTATACTCACTGAGAATAAGATGCAGACCAAGCTGAAGCGCGAACTAGATCTTGATATGCGCAGGCAAAAGGCTTCTCAGCCTGACGTTATTGCTCAAATGGCTGCCGCCGCACCTGCCGAATCAAAAAAAGCATGCAAATCCGGAAATGTTCGAAGTTTGTTTAAAAAAGGCGAGATGAAGTTTGCCAAAAACGATCTGGAGGAAGCGGAAAGATGTTTTGTCCAAATTGTTTCTCTAGAAGATACGCATTTGGAGGCGAATTTATACCTCGGACTTATTTATCTTAAACAAAAGAACTTTCCGAAAGCGGAATTCTTTTTCCATAAACTTGTAAATCTCAAGAAAGATCCCGTTTATTACAGCAACTTGGGATTGGCATTGTATCAGCAGGGGAGGTTGCTTGAAGCAGCAGAAGCTTATGAAAGCGCTGTTGTTCTCGATGACAAACGCGCCGCTCGTTTCGCAAGCTTGGCGCAAGTGTATCGCGAACTTTCCAATGACGAAAAAGCTCTTATCAACTTCGAGCGCGCCAGTCAAAAATCCCCTCGAAATCTCGACTATCTATGGGCTACTCTTGAATACTACCAAAAACTCTCCAGAGCCGATGATGTGGCAGCAACTGCCGACAGAATCCTCGATCTCGATCCTTATAACGAAGACGCCAAACGGATTAGGGATGGCAACAAGGCTTGACTTTTTTCGAAGTTATGGCGGCATGGCCATTTGACCTCTTTACTTGCTTGTTTTTAGGATTACAATTGCTTCATAGGTTTCATCTTGACATTATGTCAAGAACCTATTAGGATTACAGCCTTTTAAAGTCACACATGGGTTCTCCTTCAGGGAATAAACTAGCGCCAGCCAATAGACCTTCTCCTTCTGTAGATAACGATATGTTGTCGCCGGAGGGTGATGTCGCAGGTTCCGATGACGCCTGTTCTTCTCCCGCTCCCGCAGAAAATGAAGATTTAATGACCGGACCTGACATAGACGGTATTAGTCCAGAGCCGTGTAATGATGTCGATGATGTCAGATTGATTTCTGATACTGTTTCGGATGCTGCTTCCGGTGCTGTTGAAACCGCAGAAGAAAAAAAAGAGAGGTTCAACAGGGAAAGTGCAAGAAGGTTCGGAGAGTTGCCGGATTACGTTGATAGAAAACTAAAGGAAGACCGAGAGTTCCCTATAAAAGGAAATCTTTGTGTTGCCGAATATGTACGCATGTACTTGGAATTCTTGGTTAAAAAACATTTGATATACTCTTTTTTGACAGAAGAAGAAAAAGATAGGATTTTCAGCGACGAGAATAATCCGATTTCGACTTCCAACGGTACCGCAGGAAAAAAACGAATCAACTCTATAGCAAAATATTTTAGAGATCCATGCGCCAGCTTGAGTTATCTTGCTGAATTTTCTCAACATCCAGATCCTGACGACATAACAGGTGAATCACCAAGTATTCCTTCTGCGGGAATGATAGGCCAAAGGGGAAATGAAATTGCAGACTCAATGCGTATTGAAAGCGGTCTCAACGACATAAGGGATCGTATTACTACTGAACATGCATCTTTCTTTAAGAGAATACCCGAATTCAAACTTATTGATGTCGGACCTGCCATCGGAGCCATATCGACAATGCTCGCGCTAAAAGTACTTGATTCTTATGGACTGCTTTCGCGAACCAAGATAACGCTTGTTGATATTTCACAAAGAGTGCTGGAGAAGAATAAGCGTGGTGAATACGATATTGCAAACGAAAAATTTGTGGCAAGATCTTTTGGTTCGAGAGATTATTTCAGAATGCTGAAACACCATGTAGTAATGGCTTCCGATACGCTTTGTTGCGCCGTTGAAGACGGAATGCCGACCCTTGAAGATGACTCTTTTGATTTAGCACTTATGTGTTTCTTCGGCCATCACGTCCCCGATGAATACAAGCAAGCAGCTTTTGACGCCGTAACGCGAGTTACCGGAGGCGCAATATGTTTAGCCGATGAAACTAAAGAAGCTCATGAAGCTTTTTTGAGAGCCAGAGCAAAAGATGAGCCTACCGATCCTGCGCCGGAAGAGCCGGAAACGCTGGAAATTTCTAGAGGAAGATTCCCTAATACAACTGAAAGGACTTGCACTTTTGCCCCTGGAAATCTTTGGTATGCACATTGGCGCGTAAAACATCCGGCCGATGATTACGGTCAATACTTCAATCTTAATCCCGAAGAAGAAGAGGATGGTGGCGAAGAATAAAGTGTTCTAGAATGGATTCACCCATTCCGCCCCAGTTACATATCTAATGCATAACAACAATATCAACGGAACTGCTATTACAAGATATCCTGCTCGCAATAGGTTGTTTTTTATTGTACCAAGAATCATAAATATCGGGAAGGCGACTAATAAATATCGAGAATAGCCTTCAAGGTTTGACGAGCAGAGAGGCGGCAACAAAACGGCAAGGCAGTATAAGAAATATTGTTTTGGTAGGTGTTTGTAAACTTGCCATGTCAAAATTGCTGTAAATAAAAAGCATGCGAGATTCCATGCGTTATAGATGTTCAGTCCGCTTATTGCGTTAATTATCGGCACGTAGGGTAGCGACAGCGTCTTCCCGAACCCCTCATGTTGTTTCAAGAAAACCAACGGATCGCCGGAGGTAATATAATAAATCAGCAAAACCGCCATAACGCCCAGAATAGGGGAGAGTATCGCTAAGATTTTTTTCAACTTATTACTCTTAAAATCTTGAAGTGCCACATATGCGATTGGCAGAATGAGCATGCCTCCGACTTCGCGCGTCATCGCCGCGAAAAACGCCGCAACCGCAACCGCAAGCCAGTTTTTATTTCGCAAAAAATACATAACCGCAATACCCAAAAATAAAAACATCCCTTCGGTATAAATCGCCGTAAAGAAAAATGCGGTCGGGAAAAAGAATAAAAATACATTCGCCCACAAACCTGTCTTTTCATCCTTAAACTCCTCTTTGCAAATCTTGAAAAGCAAGTAGGCGGCTGCAAAAGAAAACCCTAAATTGAGCAATAAGCCGGCAAGGGCGTAATTGCCGAGCGTTAAATAAGATGCCAATTTCAATACGATCGGGTAAAGCGGGAAATATGCAAAATATCTGCCGAAATATCCGTCACGGGCTATTTGAATATAAGAATTTGCATCCCAGAGCGACCACTGATTCAGAAATCGCAAACCGCTATCGTAAGTCTGAATATTTTCATAATAAATAGTCCCCAATGGCAAAAACATTCCGGCAACAAGCGCAACAATAAAAAGAACTATTTTGTTCGCGATCAATAATGTGAGAAGTTTTCTCATCGGTATTTTTTTATTGAACCGTTGTTCCACTGCCGGACTCTCCTTCGGTTATCCCGACAAGATATTTTGCCGGCCATGCTTGGTAATGGCTGAATATCGTCTCGGTTGCCTCGGTTCCATCACTACCAATTATAGTCCTGTACCAAGTCGCATCAAATCCGTTGTGAGCACTATCTTTTTTTTGAG